>Ga0209317_1000099_pt1 | contig 117997 bp, 98 predicted proteins | sample RifGroB2_FD_183994 | JGI IMG/M metagenome (GOLD analysis project Ga0209317, IMG submission 183994) | Soil microbial communities from Rifle, Colorado, USA - Groundwater B2 (SPAdes) (version 2) | ecosystem: Environmental > Terrestrial > Soil > Unclassified | place: Rifle, Colorado | collected... | reverse complement strand
ACGATCTGTGCGAAAACATATTTTCCTTGATTCATCGTCGGATGTTTTTCCAACTAACCTAATCAATTCAAATCGTCACGCAACTTAAACTCTTGCAAATTATAGATTATCAATGATTTCAATGAACTTATTTATTTTTTTAATGGACACTCATGCAAATAGGTATTTAAATGCTTATGTGCACATTTTTCTATACTGAAATGAGTATTGTAATAATCAATTAAATCATTTTTAATAATTCCATCTCCGTGGTTTATAAAAGAGATAATTGCCTGATAATAATCATCCTCAGATGTAGACTTGGATAAGAATCCATTGATCCTTTCTTTAATTGTATCAGAGATCCCTCCTACAGGAGTACATATTGGTATGCAACCACAGGCCAACGATTCTATTAAAGTAATTGGCATTCCCTCATGGATAGAACTTAGGCAGAAGGCATCAACATTGAAAAAATAGTCTGAAATATTCTGCTTTTGACCAATAAAGAAGATATTATCTGAAGCAGATGATTTCAATTCTTCTCCTAACTTAGAATCAAAACCGTTTCCGATAATTATTAGAGCAATTGGCTGTCCTTCCCTTATCAAACGATTGAATACATTGATCAACATTTTCTGATTCTTTGGCGGCATACATCTACCAATATGCAGGAAAACAATTATGTTCCCGTTTCTGATTTGTTGGATATATTCTTTGACTTTTTCAAATTCATCGCTTGCTGTAGGCTTCTTTCTGCCATTATAGATTTCAGTATAATTTCGAGTTTTGTAATACTTTGAAAATGATTTTGATGTTTCGTTGGAAATTGTGATGGCGTTAACTTTTTGGCTTGTGAAATAAATTCGTCTAAGCCAATATTCTAATCGACTTCCAACCTCCTTCGGGGCATCAGTGTGAATTGTGTAAAAAAATTTAACTTTAGGGAAAACAATTGCGAGTGGAAAAATATAGTTGACCAGATTTTGATGACAATGTACAACTTCAGATTTCATCTGTCTAATGACTTGGTAAATAGCAGTAATATTTGATAAATGAAATCCAATTGGTAATTTTAAATTCACATAATTAACTCGATCGTTGATCTCAGTTTTATAGAATCCATTATTATGAATTCTATCATCTCTTAATGAGCATAAACATACTTCATGTCCCATTTCAGTCAAGGCATTTGAAAGATCAACAACAAATCTTTCGGCTCCACCAGAAGCGAGTGAATATATGATTTGGAGAATTTTCATGATTGAAATTATGAGATAAGACTTTCTTTTAGTTTGTGTAAATAATCCTGTCCAAATACAATGTCCGGCTCAATGTAATTCCCTTCAGCCCACTCATTCCAAGATTTTAAAAATAGAATTCGGTGTTCAAAATCTTTGTTTTTTAATAAGTTAAGTGCTTCTGATAGGTGTTGAGCAAATAATTTAGGTGTGCTCCCATGGTAGATTGAAGCCCTTCTTCCTGATCGAGCAGACCTATCCCATTGAGGAATAATGGTTGGATAAGCCTGTGTTTTTTTATCAAATTCGCTATAGAGATATTTAATAATTTCGCTATATCGATATTTGTCCAGCATTAATCCACCAAATTTAGAAATTATTTTGTGCTCAATAAGTTTAATATATTTCCCTTTAACAATGCTTTCTGCATGCCATTGACCATTTGTATTAATAGCATTAAAACCCAAGTCTAATACTTTCTGATAATTATTTATCCATCCACTGGCCAGTCCTACAAAATGAATGCCTGCCAATCCATTTTTATTAGCAAGTTCCTGCCAACTATCAATAAACTGTTTGGAATTTGGTAAAGAGAGTGGATCATAAATCAGGAAAATAGGTTTCTTATTTACTGATAGGTATCTGTAGTCTTGAAATGCGGGAAGAACACAGTAAAAATGTTCAATGATATCTTTTTCCCCAGGATAGCTTTGCTCAATAATATAACTTTTTTTTTGCCATTGGGTGGATGAATTCCATCCATGGTTTGTCCATGAATGATTGGCCCATCCCAGACAAAAAGGAAAATCAGGTTTTCCGGATTGAAGAACTTCATTAAATGGTCTTTCCAGAACTCTGCGTCCGTTCCCAAACCAATAATGCCAATACATAAATCCTTCAATTCCTGCATTTCGGGCCAACTCGGCTTGAGCTTCCCTTATTTCTGGCATTCTTAAATCATAATAGCCTAAATCAGCCGGTACTCTTGGTTGATAATGCCCTTTAAACAAGGGTTTGGCTTTCCCAACATTGGTCCATTCGGTAAAGCCTTTGCCCCACCATTTATCATTCTCGGGTATTGGATGGAATTGAGGTAAATAATAAGCTATAACTCTAGCTTGAACATTTTTCATAATTATTTAAAAGGTTTCATTTAAATTTCTAATTGAATTTTGTAATAAGTCATGAAATTATTATCTCGTAGGTTTTATTGTGTTAATGTATTGTCTGTTATTATTTTTCAGGTAGGAAAGTAAAAATGAATAAAGAATTGCAAAAAATGACATATATCCATACTCCCCAGTCCCAATGGCATAAGCAGCATAGGTAATAACAAAAGTATCAATCAAATAAATATCAACTTTTTGATCCAGAATCTTTCGGTGCAAACGATATAGTAATAAAAAAAAGATTATCCATAATAATGCGCCAATATAGCCACTATTACATAATATCACAAAAATAAGACTTTCAAAAGAAATTAATATTGGATGAGATCCATTCAATGACATATAATATCCTGTCCAACCATATCCTTTACCTGCCAATTCATGTTCTTTAATTTCATTTAATGCACCTTGAAATTGTTCCAAACGTATTGTAATTGAAGAACCTTTTATTTCGCTTTTTTGCCCTGAAACATCAATAAAGGATACAAATAAATTAGACAGACTATCATTGGATTGAATGACCAATGTGATTGTAAATAGTGCTATTAAGGTCAAAATAATGACCTTAATTTTTCTATAACGTATTAAAAAATATATGAATCCAATGGTTAAAGCGGCAATACCGGTTCGAACGCCTGAAATTAAAATATTAAATCCGATTAAAGCTAACAGGCCTAATAAATAATAATACTTTGATTTGAGATACAGGGTTGAAATGATAATGGATGAAAAACAAAGGACTAAACTCCATGTCATGGGATGAGCCATTGTCGCCTGGATTTTTCCGGCAGTTGAAAAATTCAATCGAGATTCCAAACCTGAATAGACCTCTGCAGCATCTTTAATGCCAAAATAGTTAGATACCAATGAAGTGTATGGATTTACACCCTCCATACGAAGCAGAAACAGACCGTAAATGCAAGCAATTGTAATTGAAATAATTAGAGCAAATTTAATATAGTTTAATAACTTAGGCTCATACATGGCAATATTCCAGATGATAAATGCAACGATGCAGCTTTGCATAAATGTCGCACGCCATGAATTAAACTGAAACCCCCATGGCATACCCCAAGTGTATAAAGAGAGGATAAGCAGTGAAAAGAATAAAAATAAAAATGGGATTAAGAATTGATAGTTTAACTTGATCCTTTTTTTTAATGGATATTTATAAATGAAGACAACCAGTAATAATGTGTTAACGAGATTGTATGATAATGGAAATCCTGCTATTTTAAATTGCAAATAGGGTACCAAAATCAGGTAGGAGATATAGAAAGCAATTGATAATTTGAAATTAATGAATGCGAGAATAATAATTGAAATAGCAAAGATAAAGATGAAGGATATGATTAGATCCATAATAATATTGATTTAGACTATTCTTTTTATTACTAATGCTGGTACTCCTCCAGCAACACAATTTGCAGGAATGTCTTTTGTAACTAAAGCATTTGCACCGATAATTGAATTTTTTCCGATAGTTACATTTGGTAGAATTGTTACTTTATCACCGATCCAAACTCCATCTTCAATTATTACAGGGCCTTTTGTATCAAGAGTTCGTTTTGCTGGAGGATAGGAGATTGATTCGAGATCAGCCTTGCCATGAGCGTTATCTGTAATAGTAATTTTTTTCCCCATTAGCACATTGTTGCCTATTTGAATTTTATTGATGGCAGTAATATGGTAATCTTCTCCTATAGAAGTATTATTACCAATACTTATTTCAGGAATAAAACTGTCGCATGTATAACTATCCCATGCAGTAAGTGTACCCCTTTTCCCTAATCCCGTTTGATTCCCAATAGTAATGTATTTTCCACCTTTTAAAACAATTGGATAACAGATTGATGAATTTTCACCTATTGATTTGAACTCAACAGAAATCCAAAGTGTATGAAGTTTCGTCAGAATATTTCTATAACGAATTAATGAATTATATGGAAAAATCAAGGCCATGAATTTGCAGAAAATTTTTAGGATCAATTGTATTGATTTTTTCATTTTGTAATATATTCGTTTATAATTATAAGAATGAGTTCTTTTTCTTCGACGGATGCAAAGTAGTTAACATTTTATAAGTATTAAGAAATCTTTCTGAAAATCTTTTTAAAAAAAATTGGATAAATTCTCTTGGTTTAATAAGAATCATTCTTAATTTAAGCGATGAAAAAAGCAAATTGTTATAGTTATTTAAATAGCTATTTTCAACATCTAGATATGTTTCAAAGACTTTGTTTTTATCGACTCCTATTTCTGAAGTAATTAAACTTTGAATTTTATTTTCAATAGTTTTTTTTAATAATTGATTAAATTCTTTGGGTTGCAGAAGGGCGTTTTTAGTATATGCAATATTCTCGTTCCTTATCTCTATATTCCTAACCAATTCGTTGAAATAATCAATAAATGACTTTTGTGTCTTTCTAGTTAGGATCCCTCTCTTTGATATACCCAATAAATCTTCAGTGTCATTAACGTCATATAGCTTTTCATCAGAATATCCTATAATTGGTTTATTCATTAGTGCCGCATATTGACTCATTAATCCACCCATTAATGGGTATGTATTGACATAAATATCTATGTTTTTTACAACTTCACTAATATCACTTCTATAACCGATTAAGATGAAGCATTGTTCAAGTTTATTCTCTTTAATAAATCTCCGGATAGGTTTTACATCACCCGAACCAGCAAATAAAAACAATAAATTTGAATTTTCGATAAGAACTTCTTTTATCATTTTTAATAAAAAAAAATTCTCGCCATAAACTTTGTAATAACTTGAACCGGCGAAAGCAATTATTTTATTATTAGTAGATATTGGAAATCCGTTAAAAATTGAACTGGATATTATTGGATAATAAGGTTGGTAAAGAATTTTTTCTTTTAATATACCTCTTTCATTTTCAGAAAGATAACATCCGTAATTTCTAAATTCAATTATGTAGTCCAAACATGATTTTCCTAGCCAGAAAGCATGGTCTGTCAGATTTATTAAAAACCTTTCAACTGATGTTATTTGTGACCATAGTGCAATTCCCAATATTTCCCATGGTGAAAAATGTAAAAATGCCTTACTAGGTTTAAATTTAATAATTTCATCTTTTGCAAAAAGAAAATTTTTCTCGAAGGATTCTTCCGAAAGTATTAAAATTTTACTTTTGGGGTAATGATTGAGTTCCTTTAATATTTGTTCTCCAATTGTATTTTTATTAGCTATATATAAAAGATCAGAATTCCAACTAAAAATTGCCCGCAAATATTGTTGTGTTAAACCCCTGTTATCAATTGAAAATGAATCGTGAAATACAATCCTGTCTGGAATCGAATCAAAACTTATTTTTGTGTTTATTATTGAGGTCGCAATTTTTAAAATATTGTTCTCTAATTCATTGTCTGAATACTTAAAATTAAAATTGTACCCAATCTTTGCAGTAAGTTCGGTATAAACGACAGCTTTTTTAATATTTTTTTTATTACTATTATATATCGCTCGTTTTTTGAAAAAATTAAAATCATCTATCACTTTACTTTTTGAAAGGCTCATATTTACTATTTATTATATTCTTTTAATAATATTTTAAATCCTAATCTCTTTTCCAGTTCTATGAAAGAAAAGTAAGATGAAATTGTGATTAAAGCAACACCAACTATATAAATATAAGGCTGATATAAAAATTTAACAGTAATGAAACCTGCTATAGCCAACCCAAACTGAATAATAAAAATTTTTAGAAATGAACTGTCGAAAGTGAATTGAAATTTTATATTACTTATCAAATAGATTTGAACCAGATAGATCAGAAAATAAATTGCGAATGAGAGACCCAGTCCAGCCAGACCGCCAAAGTGGTATCCGATAATATTAAAAACCAGTAATATAATATTGTCCGTTAGCTCAGTCCAGAAAAAGATTTTACTTGCTCCCTTTGCCAGAAAGATAAATGCAATGGACCAACTTGCAGCTTTAAAAAACATGCCTAATGCGGCCCAGTAAATCATATCGCTTACCGCTATAAATTGCTTCGTGTACAGAAGGATAACCACCCATTTGATAAAGATTAAAAAGATTATCAGGATGGGAGCGAGAATTAATATGGCTATTTCAGCTTGTTGATTAATAGCTTGTTTGCAGAGTTTGTTATCATGAGCTATTGCAGATAAGCGGGGATAATAGTCAGTGCCCATCGCATTAAAAACTAAACCAACATAGGTATTGATGATGACAAAACCTGCATTGTATAGTCCTACCTGATCAACACCTCCGGTATGGCTGATAAAGATCCGAACCAGGTATGAAGCAGCCACCGAGAACAACATGCTCAGGTTAATCATAAATCCGAGATGAAGCATATTTCTCCCCTCGGCTATGGTTTGTGAACGAGATAATGCTTGTCTTTCTATCTTTATTTTTCCAGAGAAATACCACGACATCAGTAAAGATAGCAGTGATGTGCCAATAATTCCCGGAACAATGCCATCAATTCCCCAAACGTAATAAAGCGGAAGTGTAACAAACAGACCAATAAAGCTGCCTGACAGGTTTGCTTTTGCTAAATGTTTTAGTTTTCGCATTCCCTGCAGCAAAACCAACTGTCCGCTGCTTAACTGATTAAGAAGCAAGGTGGCTGACAGCCAGATGAATGCCAGTGCGTAGTCTTTATTTCCAAAAGTAATCTGACTTAGCCATGATGAAAGTACTGCCGTAACTACAAGTCCGAGCAAGCCGGTTATCCAGACCAACCGTCGCATCACAGTAACTACAACTGATATGCGGTTGAGATTATTGGTTTCAAAAGCTGCTGCAATATCTTTTACCGCACTGGTTCCCAATCCAAAATTGGTGAGGCTGCCAATCATCCCGGTTGTTGCGGTGAGCAGTCCCATTATTCCCATTCCTGCAGGCCCTAATAGAATTGCAACGAACTTCGAACGAATAATCTGAATGATGATGTTTATAAATTGTACCCCTCCAAAAATGGAAGTTGCTTTCATGATCTGCCGGTAGGAGGATTGATGTTCTGACATTTTTAATTTCTATTTGAGCTTTTAAGCCTCCCAATCATTTGGATCGTCATAATCCTTACTTCTTTTAGTTCTTCAATTTTCATAAAATGGGCTGATACCAAATAGGTTGTTATACCGATAATTGTTCCTGCAATTAATTTAAGAAAATCGCCAGGAATAAGATTTGTAATACCTAAAACAAATGTTGACATGATGAGAGTCGAAATAATGACAGTCAGCATTTCCCTAATCTGTCGTATCGCCCCAAAACCGAACATTTTGCCAGGATAATACGCGTTTATAAAGAATGCAACAAATGATGTAAAAAAATTACCAATTACGACCACATTAATTCCAAACGGTACTGTAATGGCCATGGTAACCAGAGCGAGAGGTAATTTTGAAAGGTCAACCTTTAAAAATAAATCACTGCGGCCGATTGCATTCAGGATATTCATGTTTAATGCGCTTATTGGGGTAATCATGCGGGCAAAACAGAGCCATTGAATTAAGGGCACTACGGGCATCCATTTTTCGGTAAGTAAAAGGCGTATAAATGGTTCGGCTAAAAGGGCAAATAGTGTTAATAATGGCATAACAAAGAAAACGGTTATCCGCATTAACCGTCCATAAACTGATACCATCCTTTCCCTGTCGTTTTGCAGGGACGTTAAAATGGGGTAGGTAACCCCTTGCAAGATGTTGGTAATTGTACTGGACAGCAATTCAGGGAATTGTCTGGCCCTGGTGTAAAAGCCCAAATCTTTCGGTGAAAATAGTTTACCAATCAGGATTGAGTATAGATTGTTGACAATAGTGGCGACAAATCCGGCTACCAGCAATTTTGACGAAAATCCGAAAAGTTGTTTTAATGAAGAAATACTGAAAATATATTGAGGCATCCACCTATTAAAAAAGAATAACAACAATGTTCTTAAAACGGTGGCGCTCAAGCTTTGAACAACCAAGGCCCAAACTCCGTACCCGGAATAAGCTAAAACAACTCCAACTGAACCGCTGATTGCAACCGACAGCATGGTTATCAATGCGGGAGTTTTAAAATCCAGGATTATTTTCATACGGACTTGCTGTACAATAGCAAGTGAACCGATAGGAATGTTTAAAGATAAAACCCTGGTTAATAAAGTCAGTTCAGGCGCATCATAAAACTGAGCGATTAATGGAGCTATAAAAAAAAGGATCAGGTAAATCAGAAAGCTTACCAGTAAATTAAAATAAAAAATGGTAGAATAATCAGTTTCAGTCCGGTCTATTTTTTGAATTAAAGCATTTGAAAATCCACTCTCAACAAGTAACTGGGAGACTGCAAAGAATATAGCAAGCATACCAATCAAGCCATAATCGGAAGGCATTAACAGACGGGCGAGAATGATGCCAATGACAAAACTGATGCCTTGTGAAGAAAATGTGCCAAAAGCGCTCCATGCCATTCCTTTGGCTGCTTTTGATTTTAACGATTGATTTGGCAACTTATGTAAAGGTTTATTAATATCAGAAGAAATTTTACATGCAATATCTGTTAAGAATAGAATAATCCTCAAAGAATTACCATGCTTTTCTTAAAACTGCTTGTATTTGATACTTATCTAAATTTATTGGATTATTTGACAATCTCTCAATATTAACACTTTCAGATAACATCAGAAGATCCGCCTGATTGTTGATTCCATAATTTCGTAATCCAATATTAAAGCCTGCGAGAATTATCATTTTGTTTATTTTAATCTTTGCACTCTCCGCATCTTTCACTCTTAGCAATTCAAATAACTTATTTATCCTTCCTGTAAATTCCTTGAAATTCAGTTTATTGTTTAAATTTTCGAGCGATATTGTTGAATTAAATGAAAGAAAAGCTGGAAGTGTTAATATTACAGCAAGACCATGAGGTATCCCGAAATATTGTGTTATAGCATATGAAATGGCGTGAGGCCCGGTAGTTTTCGATATGTTAATGGCTTTTCCAGATAAAAAGGACGCTTCCATCATCGAATCCCAAACCCTGTTAGTTGGATTTTCAATTAAGCTGTCAAATGTTTCAACTAAGATTTGTAAACTTTTTGAGGCGTATTGTTGACTCTCTTTAGTAGCGCCAACTGACCAGTATGATTCAACGGCCTGACTAAAGGCATCAAAAGCTGAAATAGCCCTAAGCTCTCGGGGTAATGTTTCAAGAAATTCAGGATCTAAAATGACCAGATCGGCTAACATGTTTTTAGAAGCGACAGAATATTTTGTTTTTTCTTTATAAACAACCGCAAAATGAGTTGCTTCGCTTCCACTTCCTGCAGTAGTAGGAACAAGTACTAAACGGCTCAATCGTGTTGGAACACTACCAGCATTTATGATAATTTCATGAACTAATTCCTTGTTGGATGGCAAAACAGACAAGAGTTTAGTTGTATCCATAACACTTCCACCCCCAATTCCTATAATTACATCGGGATTGAAATCAGCTACTAAAATCAATCCTTCAATTATGCTTTCAATATTTGGGTTAACTTCAAAGTTATGATACCTAATTACAGTGAACTTATCCAGAATTCTTTCTATCTCAATTTTCTTAGGCGAGTTATCGTATGATTGTTTGCCTGTGACAATTAACACTTTGGAGCATTTCCAATCCTTAATGAATAAGCCAAGCTGATTGATAGTACCTTTTCCCCAAATTTCCATTTTATCCTTTTTATTTTAATAGTTTCATCAGTGACTTTTTATTTTCTTCAGGGCTCTTTGTAGGTCTTCCCAGATTAGCTCTTGCACCTTTTTTAGTCTTAATCTCTAAAAAAACAGGTCCTGAAAGATTTGAGATTTTCTTAAAAGTCGAAATTAGGTCTGACTTTTTAGTCAATGAAAAGGTGTTCATATATCCACATGCGTGCGCAATCTTTTTCAGATTGATCAGGAACCCAACTGTAGCCTGGCCTCCAACTGAGTCATGAACTCCATTATTAAAAACAACATGGATCAGATTTTTAACTTTACTGGATCCTATAATGGCTAAAGACCCCATATGCATAATTACCGAACCATCCCCATCTAAACATATAACTTTCCTGTCAGTATTTAAAGCAATTCCCAATGCAATTTGAGACGAATGACCCATTGAACCCACTGTTAGAAAGTCATTCTGATTTCCTTGACCATTGGCAACACGTAACTCAAAAACTTCTCTCGAAGTAAAGCCTGTTGTTGAAATAATAACTTCTTCACCATTTAAACAGCTCAGAATATTGCTTATTGCTTCTTCTCTCGTCAACTCAAATTTATTTTCTTCCTTTTGAATTAATTTGTATGCATCGAAAGAGCCTGACTTAACAACAAGTGCAACAGGTGCACCATTGGTTTTTGCCATATCTACTAATGAAGCGACAAAGGAATCAATATCTACTACATTGGAGTCAAGAATTATATAAGGAATCTCCATAGCTTCTAATAAGGCATTTTGTACCCTTCCTTGTTTAACATGCTGAGGTTCATCCTTTAAACCGGGTTCCCCCCGCCACCCAATCATGACAATCATTGGGATACTATAAACTTCTTTATCAGCCAAGGATAACAGTGGATTTATTGCATTCCCAAGGCCTGAGTTTTGAAGATAAACAAGTGGTATTTTACCAGTTGCGATATGATATCCAGCAGCCAAACCAACTGCCGCACCTTCGTTTGCAGCTATGATATGTTCATTCGCTGAAGTATTGTCAGTTACATAAGCACAAAAGCTTTTGAGCAGGGAATCAGGTACTCCGGTAAAAAAATTAATATCAAATTTTTTTAAACTTTTAAATAGTAATGAAACTTGTACCATTTTACATCCCTCCCGGAATTAAGGTTAAAATTTCTTTTATTGACATTAAGTTTTCCCTGCATTCATAGGCTCTTTGATAAGTTAAAATTTGTTTAGCTGTAGCCAGCATGGCAGGATAAGCACTTCTTAACATTTGATTTGCATAAATAACTACATTTACGCCAGCTTCTGATAGTTCATTTTCATAAACAGTATCAAATGTTGATGGAACAACCACCAGAGGTACTTTTTTACTGAATTTTTGATAGTGTTTACAGAATTCAAAAATTTCGTTGGGTTCTTTTTCTTTAGAATGTATCATAATCCCATCAGCGCCAGCTTCAATGTATGATTTAGCACGGATTATTGCATCTTCCATGCCAACTTTTAAAATCAGACTTTCAATCCTTGCAATAATCATAAAATCATCTGTGACCTGGGCTCGTTTTCCTGTTTTTATCTTCTCACAAAAAAGCTCAATAGTTTCCTGTTTTTGTTCTACATCTGTGCCGAAAAGCGAGTTCTTCTTCAGTCCAACTTTATCTTCTATAATTACTGCCGAAACTCCCAGTCGTTCCAATGTTCTAACAGTAAATACAAAATGTTCTGTTTTCCCTCCTGTATCCCCATCAAATATGATGGGTTTAGTTGTTACTTCTATAAGGTCATTAATCATTGATACTCTAGCGGTTATGTCAACCGCTTCTATATCTGGTTTACCTTTTGATGTTGAGTCAGTAAGGCTACTTGCCCACATTCCATCAAATTCCCTCACTTCTCCATTAATATTTACCTGGGTTTGCTCTACAATAAGGCCTGTCAAGCCATTATGAGCCTCAATTATGCGCACTATTTTTTTTGATGAGATCAACCTTCTTAACCGCTTTAATCGGATTTCAGGTGTTGTTCCAACTTCATTCAGGGCTTTATTCAGCATTGTTGAAGATATTCCTTTTGTATATGGTACTTCAATCAATTTGCCCCCCCATTCATTTAATGTTTCAATAACATTTTGTCTGGTTGAACTTTGAATTCCTTCTTTCCAATCATCACCATGAACCACATAATCAGGTCGCAGTTTCTTCAGATTAGGTCTATAGTCTAAGGTTTCCTGAGGTACAACTTCAATAACACCCTTTATGTTTTCAACTACTTCTTTTCTATGAGCAAATTCAAGATAGGGTAGGCGTTTATAACTAGCTATGGCATGGTCAGTTAATAATCCAATTATTACATCACCAAGTTTTGAAGCTTCTTTAATAATATTCAGGTGACCCGGATGTATGAGATCTGCACTCATTCCAACATATACTGTTTTTCTCATTTTCGTATGTTGTTAAATATTTATAACTGAGCCTTTATGGCTTCAAATATGTTTTTTGAAGCATTTCCTCCTGAAGGAGGAAGTAAGAATTCTTTTAAAAATGATTCTCTACTCTCTTTCATTGGATCATTTCCGAGTAATATAGTATTCTCAATATATTGTATTATTTCATTTTTATTTCGTGCATGATAGTGATTTTGAAAAGATAATTTTCCAAAATCATTAAAGTGATTTAAAATACTCTCGTTCTTAACTGTAAATAAAACGGGTTTTTTTACGTAAAGATATTCAGTCATAAAAGAGGCGCTATCATGTATCATTCCATCAGAGGTTAAAAATAAATCTATGTAATCTGATTCATTTAATTGTCCGTTTGATAGGTTTTCCCAGGTTGAATAATACTCTTCTGTTTTTTGTTTACCCCATTGGTTCTCTTTACTTAGCTTTGGTTTGAGAATAGGATGTGGCTTAAAAGTTATTTGAATTTTCTCGCTATAAGTATTTGCAATTTCCAGCATGAAATCAGCATATTGCAAAAAATTTGAAAAATCTAATGTTGCACCCTCACCTTCAATCGTATGATGAGGAGCCCATATAATTCTTTTTATTCTGCGATCCTCGATTTTCCAAGGATCAGTTGTCTTATAATTTAAGTCCAGCAATTTATCTATTCCGGGATAACCTGTGACAATAACATTTTTTCCTTGATTATCAGCATACTCTTTTGAATATTGTTCATGCATCGGAGTTTCATAAAATGCTTTCCATAATAGATTGTGAAATAGTTGATTATATTGAGCCTTGTGTAGATATGTAATGTGAAATGAATATTGGACATAACAAGTTAGGCAATCTAAAAAATTAGTAATGTAATATTCGTCTTTTGTTAATTTATGTGGATTCGTAAAAAAAACAATATCGGGCTGAACCTCTTCTTTAACATTTAACCATTTTTTGTCGTTTTCATTATAAGTCTTTACTACATTGTATCCCTTTAAAGTAAAAGAATTATAGGCCTGGTTCATTTCACGAAGCATAGTTTCTTCTCCGGAAACAATATAAGGACAAACTACAACAATAGGTTCAAAGCGTTCGTCTTTTTCCATTAATCGGTAGACACCTTCGTATTTCCAGACCGAATCATGGATGAGAAAGAATGCGACTTTGATTTTGTCTTTATTTTTAATAAGCAATAAGGCTTTTTTGTGATTTGCTTGAACCCGCTTGATTTTAACCTTAAAAGCAATAGATTTAATATTTAAGACAATGGCTTTTAGTTTCTCTAATGCTGATTTTGGAAGTGTTTTTTTTAAAACAATTTTTACATAATGAAGCATAGTATCACAGTTTCTAATTGAATTATGAGCAAATTTTAATAACGCACCAATATATTTATGTTTACCTATCGAATAGAACTATCGATAGTTATAACCACCATCAATTGTTATTGTTGCCCCATTAATAAAATCATTGTCTAGGATCATCATACAGACCATTGAAATCTCTTTGACGCTTGCAAAGCGTTGAAGAGCGGTTTTACTGTAAATATTATTTCTGACTTCCAGTGGCTTATCTTTCTGCCAATCTGTTTCAACAAATCCCGGAGCCACCGTATTTACAGTTATTCTACGATCAGAAAATTCTTTAACCAGGTTTAGGGATAAAGCATGTACTGCTGCTTTTGCAACACCATAAGCTATTGAAGATGCATGAGGAACTTCGGCTAATACTGAACCGATAAAAATAATTTTGGCTTTGTTTTGAATTAAATTATTCAAGTCACGGATCAAATAAAAATGTGAATGGACATTCACTCTAAATACAGTTTCCCACTCTTCATTTTGAATAGAGTCAATATTTTTCCTTAACGTTAAACCGGTGTTGCAGATAATGCAATGGATTTCACTTGTTTTAGTCCGAATTAAGCGGACAAAAGAATCCATTTGTTCATCTTTTGATTGGTCTATTTTAATTACTTCAAATTCATTCGAGTAAATTAAAAAATCTGTTTTTGCTGTTTTTGCACTTGTGTCATCATTGGCATAGTTAGTTATCACAAAATAATCTCTTTGCAGCAGATCGATACAAATTTGCCTGCCAATTCCTTTTGTTCCTCCGGTCACAATTGCATACTTCATCTCAAAATATTTTACTTAATATCGGGGTTGGGATGGTTATCTATATTTGTCCTTATATTAAGGTAATTAGATGTGATATCTTGTTTTATTTTGGTTGATGAAACTCCTGTTCCATAAGGGAAATAAAAAACCTTCACGCCAAGTTTATCAAGGTAATCATACTTATTTAACCAATCGTCGCCAATGACAAACGCATCAATATGTAATTTCTTAACCAACAGTGTGTGATCTAATGAATGCTGTGGAATAACAATATCAGGTTGTTTCAATGATTTTATTATTTCGATTCTTTCTTCAAACGGTATGGTAGGAGGCGTTTTGTAGCTGCATACCAGTTCATCGGTACTTACCCCTACAATTAATATATCTCCCAGGCTTCTGGCATAGTTAATCATCCTGACATGGTTACTATGAATCAGATCGAAGGTTCCACCGGTATAGACAATGATTTTTTCTTTTAGCATAACAGATTAGATTTTGTTGGTAAAAAAACAACGTGGATTATGATTTCTACTTGTAACTACTTTTTTGAAGACCGATTCTGTTCCGTCCGAAAGAAGGATAATGCTTTGAAAAAGGCTTTTGCTCGGACGGTTTCCTATCGATCTTTACTACACGGGGCGTCACTCCTTCGTCGTTTTGCCCCGGGCTATTGATATTCTGCCCTTTCAGGGCAAAGAAAAACTATGCGGCAATCGTCTGGCTTTCCCCGTTTAGGGGGAAGGGGGCTTCATCACCCAGTTATTCATTTATGGGCTTTATAATTTTTTAAATTTAAAATAACTGTTTAACTATTTCATTATATATATTTTCGGAAGCGCTTCTTTGATTCGGAGGAATTAATTCCGAGTTTAAAAATGAATCCCTTTCCTCTTTCTTTTCATCTTTGTTCATCAGTATGTCGCCAATAAATGCCACAATATCTTCCTTATTCTTAGCGTGATAATGCAGGTTAAATGCTAAAAGTCCAAAATCATTCATCCTTTCTGAAATAGTATCATCCCGGTTGGTATGCAAAACAGGCTTTCCAGTGTATAAATATTCAAATAAAAATGAACCTGAGTCATGAATCATAGCATCAGACGTTAGAAATAAATCCGTGTAATCACCGACAACCAGTTGCCCATTTTCCATATTTTTCCATTGGTTGAAATAAGCGTCTGTCTTTTCTTTACCCCATTCCGGATGATCGTATAATCTATTTATAAGAATGGGGTGGGGTTTGAATGCAATCTGTATTTTACCTTCATACTGTTTCGCCATCCAAACCATAAAATCTGCATAAATCAGGAATGAAGAATAACTTAGGATTGACTTATCATTATCAATGGTGTGATGAGGCGCCCAAATAATTTTCTTGATTTGTATGTCTTTTTGTTTCCAGACATTTACGGGGATATAATTTGGATCGAGAAACACATCGGTTCCGGGAAATCCGGTTACTAATACATTAATTCCCTTGTTTGCGGCATATTTTTCGGATAACACTTTATGAAAGTTAGTTTCAGCAAATAATCGCCATAAATAATTATGAAATAATTGATTGTGCATCATCTGATAAAGATGACTGTTTCCAAAATTATAAGGTGTATAACAAGTTAAATAATTGGTGTAATTTGAAATGTAATACTCATCTTTTGTTAGCTTGTGAGGATTTGTAAAAAAGATAATATCAGGTTTTAATTCTTTTTTTACATCCAGCCATTTATTTGTATTTTCATCATATGTTTTTACTACATGATAACCTTTTGCCTTAAAAGATGTCATCGCCTGGTTCATTTCCCGAAGCATTGTTTCTTCTCCATAGACCATATAGGGGCATACCACTACAACCGGTTCAAAACGAGTGTCTTTTTCCATTAACCGGTAAACACCTTCATATTTCCATACTGAATCGTGAATCAGAAAAAATGCCACCTTGATTTTTTCCTTATTTTTAATAAGTCTCAGGGCTTTTTTGTGATTTGCCTGAACCCGCTTGATATTAAAATTAAAAAAAATAGATTTAGCCTTTGCGATAATGGCTTTAAGTTTCTCTAATGCAGAATTATAAAGAGTTTTTTTAATAATATATTTTGCAAATTGAGGCATCATTTTCTTTTGAATAAATCGGGTTAAGTTTTTCTCTTGTTTTTTGCGTTATGCCAAGGCATTGATCGGGTAAGTCAAGAATCTATTCTATCTTTTCAAATAATTCAAAAGTGGAACGATAAGTTTATCATAAATCAGCTGTGAAAAATTAGATTTGAATAAACCATATTGCAATACCAATTTTCCAATTCAGATAAAGAAGCTATCTCTTCACTTGTTAAGTATTCTTTATATATTCCAATACTTTTCGTAGCATTCATTGGATCAAAATATGTCATTTTTTTTGTGTGATTCTGTTTTATATCTCCAATAAAATTTTCAATAATAGGTTTGTATTTATCGTAGTTATTTACTAAACCCTCAAAATCGATCAATAAAAATTTATCGGGATCAAGTGTTTCTTTTAATGAATCAACCCATTCCAGCCTTTTTTTTATTGCATCAGTATGGATATTCATTGCTCCTTTTCTATTTCTGCCATATATGGTTTCAATAATAACTCCGGCAAGATTCACATAAGGAGCACCAAAAGGCAAGAATAATCGATCTTTTTTAATAATTTCAGCAAGTTGATCCTTTGGGTCTCTAAATACACATATTAATTTCCATGGGCAAAAAACCTCACTCCATATCTTAGAATCGACACCTGTGAGAAGGGGTTGATCGAAAACAACAAATTCTTTTCCCCCCCTATTCAAATTGCCAATATCTGTAATCCATTTTTTTGCAAACTGAATTTTCTCTGAATATGTTATTTTTGATTTCAATTCCTTATTTAATTTTTTTAGTAAGTTTATTTGTCTAATGCGCAATAGGGCATTTTTTTGTCTCTTTCTAATTCCATTAAATGCATGAATTTTTAATTTTCGAATTGGTATTATATTGTTTATTAGTTTAATCTTAATCTTAAATTTGGTGAGTTCATCAATTCTATTGGGGAAATCAATACTTTGTTGGAAACTTAATTGATCCGCAACTAATCCTGGTGCTCTAAAGTCATTAAATTCTCCTGGAATAATGTGTATGTTATTATATTCTCTGAATAAGTCAACCAATGCACTTGAACCAGTAGAAAGTAATCCAAAGACCAGAATGTTTGATTTGAGTTGCATATTATGTTTCTCTGAAATTTTAGGATAAAAGTATTGGTTTGCGGCGATATTACTAATAATTTGAAAATTGTAGAATTAGAAAATCATAATAAGTTTATAGCATTAACAAAGTTAATCCATTGATTTTCTTTGGTATATATTTGTTTTAACTTTTCTTTTGTTTTATTTGCCATTTCAAGACCTTGATCGGGTAGCGAAAGTACCTGTTCTATCTTGTTAAATAATTCGGATGTTGAACGATATGTGTAAAAATCGATATTAGGAATAAAGTGTTGGGGATAAATTCCATCCTCACTGATTAAAAAGGCTCCGCAACCTATACTTTCATAGTTTCGCATATTATCTTTAAAAAGTCCATTGTAATTGGTAAATGCGTTAATAACTATTTTGCTTTTAGCAATGGTTTCGTATAATTGATTCCCATAAATTGGAGCTGATGCATTGTGAGTAATAATTTTTGGAGCTGGCGGCAACCAACGCATATATTTTCTGATACCCCAGATATTAATTAGCGGGTTCTTTTGATTTGGAAATTGTAAGTGAAGTTTGAAATTATAATTTTTCTTTTTCGTATATCTGATCAATTCTTTTAAAATCAGATTCCTTTCTGAGAAAAAATAATCGTTTAATTGTCCATAGAAGAGGATGTCAATATCTTTTTTGTTTTCATTCAGATTCTCCCATGAAATAGGAAAGGCAGGAGGTAATAAAAAAGAATTATACCCGTGTTGATTCCAAAATTTTACATAAGGTTCAAACAGAGTAACCCTAAGATTATATTTTTCGTGGAATTTCGGATTATGTGATATAACAGCATCCCAACATACTTTGATCAACTCTTTTTTGTTGAGTATTTCTTGAATACCTTTTTTGTCATGATGAGGTGAAAAGTTATAAAAAACATCAGGTTTAAATTCTTCAATTTGAGCTAGTTTAATTTCATCCAAACTATTTGTCTTTAACCCATTTTCTTCGGCCCATTTGAATTGCAATGTTTTATAGTTCCAAAGAGTAAAAAAGAAATCTTTTTCATTTCCATCAAATGCAGGCTTCAAGATATAAGTAGCTGCAAATCCATCCTTTATTAATAAATTTCTTAATTCAGCAAATGAATAATTGTTATCTTTTATACCATATTTGCTTTCAAATGCAGGTATATAAAGATCATAAGCACGAATACATTGATAAACTTTCATGGAAAAATTGTTTCTTTAATAAATGGCAAAGAAATTTAGTCACGGTCAGTACGTTGAATCAACATTTAAGCTACGATAGAAATGGCATTCTTGTTCTATTCTTTTTAGGTAGTACCAACTGTTCGCCCATTAAATCAAGAGTTTCATCCTTATAGGTGTGTTGCATTCCGCCAAGAGGAGTAAAGGTCAACTCGCCAAAATACAAGCGTCCTTCAATTTCATAAAAATCAACCCGAACATAAGGAAATGGATTTGCTAACACAGAAGCGATCTGGATCATTATAGCTAAATTTTGAGGAGGTGGAACGTCACTACCTTCTATTTTCAAAAAATTAATTCTTTGCCACTGCAGGTTATATGACGATAATTTCGCAGTTTTTTCTGTTCGATCATAAATTATTAAAAAACAATAGGGTCGTCCATTAAAACATGTAATTTTATAATCAATAATTGAAGATGAAGTATCTAAATGATCTAAATACCTTTCGCAAATAATTTTTGGAGCTATTTCAGAATAATGCCATTCTCCAGATCTTAAACCATAAACAGAATTCATCCAGGCTTTTAGTTTTTGTTTGGTTTCAGTTATATTCAAAGTGTTTTTATCTTTGCAAATTATATTGTATCCACAGCCGTGAGTTGCTTTAAGAACAAACTGATTGGGAAGTTCCTTAAAATTAATATCATCAACGGAATCAAACACTCCGTAAAGTTCATTCAATATATGAGAAAGTCCTTTATTTTCAATATATTCTCTAACTAAGTATTTATCAGTGCATCGAGGAATTAATGGATTTTTGTAATATAATTTTAACCACATTATTTTTTCACTAATGTTCTTTGGATTCTTCAGGTTTAAATATTTACCTGTACATACATAATAAATGTATTTAGAAAATAAAACTTTAAAATTCTTGGAGAAAATCTCAGGATATCTACCTAATGTTCTGGCTATAACCTTATGAAATAGTGTGTTATACATTTTTAAGAAATTTTTGAATTTATTGCTCTTAGATACAAAATTATCAATGCATGAATTCATAGGTCTTTCGATTATAAGAACTTGTTTTCCTCTACATTACGATTGTACAAATATCGTTCAACCATCCAACGATGACTTTCTATTTGAATATTATGAAGAAGCATTGTATTATTTATTTCTGGTTTCTCTTTCCAATTGCCGAGCCGAATACTGGAGATAATACGTCTATAAGTATATTTAAGAATTTGCTTTAAGGACAAATTATTAATATCAGCTTTATCAGGTCTTAACGCCCTTATATAATATTTTCTGTAATATTTGTTCCAAAGTTCTTCTGCAATTACATTCATCGTTGCAATATATTTTTTTGGTTCATTAAGCAGATCACATCGTATTTTTAGATCAATCTCAAATTCAGATGATTCGTCGAGATCCACTATGCCGTTTTTCAATGAAACTGGAATTATCGATACTTTATCAGGCTTATCGGTGTTTATTAATATCACAAGACTCCTATTCCATTCAACTTCTCCATCTCCTGTTCTTACTTTTTTATTAAAGTAAAAATTACCTATTGAATAAAAAATGTGTTTGCTATCATATATTTCATACCCTTGTACAATATGTGGGTGACTTCCAATAATACAATCGGCGCCACAATCAATTAATTCTCTATACCTGGTCTGCCATTCGGGTAAAGGATATGCAATTTGTTCTACCCCGGCATGAGCAATAATATACAGGAAATCCACCTTCTTTTTTGTTTCAGATACCAGATTATTAATTCCATTATGATTTATCCATGCATAACCTGAGTCGAGTTTATCATGCTTGAATACCCCAAACTCTGCCTGGCCCAATGCAATAAAAGCGACTTTTTTACCTTCTACACCAATAATAAAAGGTTTATAAGCTTCTTCAAAAGAGAATCCAGCGCCAATCACTGGAATATTTTTTTCAGCAAAAGCATCAAGAGTATTTTTTAATCCAACTTTTCCATAATCCATGATATGGTTATTCGCCAGAGAAACAAGATTAAAACCGTTATTTGCTAAACATTCTATTGATTCCTTTCCTTGACAAATACTTGGACCAGCCTTCAATATTTTTCGATCTACTTCTGAATTAGCGATGGGAGCTTCAAAGTTACAAACTCGAATATCCTGTCTAATAAACAATTCCTTCAATCGTTCAGAAATTGTGAATCCTTGAGTATCATAGATTACGATATCACCAACAAAAAGAATTTTCATAGAGCAGAATTTAAAAAGAAACTGAGTTTAAGAAATATCATCAGGTCCACTTCTGTTCGATGAGAATAGAACCTGCATTCCAAGCAACGCCTGAGTTGTAAAAATCATTGTCAATAACATTAAAAATTAAATCTTCTCTAGTTGAATATACAATTTCGCTTTGAAATTTTATTTCAAAGCCCAGGAAATAAGCACCCTGATTTAAAGGTAGGCTGTCAAATTCAACTTTAATTTTATGCTCAACTTCTCCTTCTATTTTATAGATTTTTGATTTAAGTTTGGATGAAAAGTAGTGAATATATGCACCCGCCTGATTAAAAATTGTTCCGGCTAATTCTAAATCTCCTTTATGTTTTTGTGGATTTAATACTTGTATCTCTATAACAACCTTGTTTTTGTTAAGAACCATGCCATTTTCACAACCTTCAGAATAAATATTTACTTTCCCAATTCGTAATTTCCCGTTACGATTAAATTCTGTCGAATTTGTCAAATCGAAACCTGAATGAGATTGGCGCCCGTTTGTCAAATAATCCTGAACAACATTATTAATTTCACCGGTTTTTTGTATCATTCCATCTTTTATCCATAAACCTTCCATGCACAATCCTTTCACCGCAGTCATATTATGGCTTACAAACAGCACGGTCCTTCCTTTATTTCTACTTACATCCTGCATTTTACCTACTGCTTTTTTCTGGAATTCCGCATCGCCAACTGCAAGAACCTCATCAACAACCAAAATCTCGGGTTCAAGGTGAGCTGCTACTGCAAAACCCAAACGAACGACCATTCCACTAGAGTAACGTTTGACAGGAGTGTCAATATAGCGTTCTACCCCAGCAAAATCTACAATTTCGTCAAACTTACCAGTTATTTCTGATTTCGTCATTCCCATGATTGATCCATTCATGTAAATATTTTCGCGACCGGTCATTTCGTTGTGAAATCCAGTGCCAACTTCTAAAAGGGAAGCTATGCGGCCATTTACCTTAATTAGTCCAGTGGTGGGTTTAGTTACTTTTGACAGGATTTTTAAAAGGGTAGATTTTCCGGCACCATTTTTACCAATGATGCCTAAAACTTCTCCCTTTTTTATTTCGAAGCTGATATCCTGGAGCGCCCAAACATAATCGCTATTTCCTTTGCGGGCTCGGTCATTGGTTTCGCCAACCTTCAGGTATGGGTCTTCTTTTCCACACATTTTAGACCACCAACGATTCAAATCATGACTTAAAGTTCCGGTACCAATTTGCCCCAAGCGATATTGTTTACTTATATTTTCAAATTTTATGGCTGTATCTCTCATAGTTTTTTAATCGGTTAGATGGTATCCATAAATCCTCTTTCCACCTTATTAAACACCAATATGCCTGTAAATAGAATGACTATCATAAAACCTGCACTGTACAAAAGATGGTAAAGTTCAAATGGTTGTTGATTAAGGAAACCATATTTAAATGTTTCTACAACAGCGGTCATGGGATTGGCAATAATAAGCCACCTGTACTTTTCGGGGGCTGAACTCAGCGGATAAATTATAGGGGTCGCATACATCCAGAGTTGCACTCCAAATTGTACCAAAAAAGTAAGATCTTTATATTTTGTTGTCAATGCGGTTATAATCATCCCAAATCCAAGCGCTAGTCCCGCCATGATAATAATCAGGAATGGAAACAATAGTGCGCCTTCCGTTGGTTGAATGGATACCCCTTGAAGCAGGTAATATGCATAAAAGGCTAAAAAAAGTACAAATTGGATTCCAAATCGAACAAGGTTCGATATAATAATTGATAACGGAACAACTACTCGTGGGAAATATACCTTCCCGAAAATTTGTTGGTTTTCTTTAAAAGTAGTGGATGTTCGGTTTAAGCAGTCGGAAAAGTAATTCCAGCATAATATTCCAGCCATATAAAATAATCCTTGAGGTAATCCATTGGTCGAAATTCCTGCCAATCCACCAAAAACCACCATAAACATAAATGTAGTAAACAAAGGTTGAATAAAGAACCAAAGAGGACCTAAAATAGTTTGTTTATAGAAAGTAATAATGTCTCTTTTTACAAACATTATTAAAAGATCCCTGTATCTCCATATCTCCATAAAATTGATATCAAACAGGCTGGTCTCTGGTTTAATGATTATATCCCACTTTTCTATTTTGTGTTCTTGATCAGGTCTGTTTTTTACGATCATTATGAGTTAGAATTTATTTATAATCGATACAACTGCCTCAACTTCGAAATCATTCATTACCGGACTCATCGGTAAACTTAATACTTCGTTGTTTATTTGCTCTGTAGCAGGTAAATTGATGGCATTCCATTCCTTGTAAGCCAATTGTTTGTGTGGTGGGATAGGGTAGTGTATCAGTGTTTGAATGCCAGCATCGGTAAGGTATTGATGCAATTTGTCGCGTTGTTGGGTGCGAATGACGAATAGGTGCCAGACGTGGGAGAGTTGCGGGTTTCGGGTTGCAAGTTTCGGGTTTCGGGTTCCAAGTTCCAAGTTCCAAGTTCCAAGTTCCAAGTTATTTTCAAGTGCCAGGTTCCAAGTTTCGAGTTTTGAGTTCTGGGTTGGCAGGATGATGGCCGGGTTCTTAATGTTATCCAGATAGTATTGTGCGATATCATTGCGGCGCTGGTTGTCGGCATCGAGGCGGGGCAATTTGGTTCGTAAGATGGCAGCTTGTATTTCGTCAAGTCGTGAATTCAGACCCTGATAGTCGTTCACATATTTTTTATTGGATCCATAGTTAGCCAGGGCACGGATAACTTTTGCCAGTTCATCGTCGTTGGTTGTGACCGCTCCACCATCGCCCAAACAACCCAGATTTTTACCGGGATAAAAACTATGGCCAGCGGCATGGCCGAGAGAGCCGGTCCTTTTGGAATGTTGAATCTTGAATTTTGAATCTTGAGTATAAAAAGCCCCGACGGCCTGGGCGTTGTCTTCTATAAGTTTTAAGTTATACTTGTTGATTAAACGATCAATTTCGGGGTGCATGGCATTTTGACCATACAGGTGGACAAGCATCACCCCTTTGGTTCGTTCGGTGATTTTTTCTTCAATCAGAAATGGATTCAGATTGTAGGTATTGATGTCGGGTTCGACCAATACCGGAACCAATCGGTTATCGGTAATTGCCAAAATGGAGGCAATGAATGTATTTGCCGGGACAATAATTTCATCACCTTCCTTCATTACTCCCAAAACCATATAGGCTTTTAAAATCAAGCGCAAAGCATCCAGTCCATTGGCAACCCCAATACAATGTTTGGTCTCAATGTATGTTCCAAATTCATGCTCAAAGCTATTTACTTCGTTTCCTAACAAATACCAACCAGAATCAAGAACGCGCTTGATTGATAGTGATAAATCTGGTTCAAAACTGTCGTTGATTGCTTTTAGATCAAGAAATTTGATCATAGTTCAGAAATTATTCCGTTTGTCGATTTGTATCTTGTTTCACAAGCCGGGCATATTAATGAATCGTTGAGTTTATGTCCGCAATTACAAACATAGCCTCTAAAAGTTGCAGGATTTCCATACCATAAGTTGTAGTCAGGAATATTTTTGGTAACCATGCTCCCTGCTCCTATCATAGCATGTTTACCAATTGTAATTCCCCCAATAATAGTTGAATTTGCACCAATACTGGCCCATTCCTTCACTGTTGTACTCAAAAATTTATCGGGATACTTTTTTGATCTTGGAGCAAAATCATTGGTGAATGAAACGTTTGGGCTAATAAATACATTGTCTTCCAACCTTATTCCATCCCAGAGCTGAACCCCTGATTTAATAGTTGCATTATCACCAATGATTACATCATTTTCAATAAATACATTGTAATTGATGTTGCAATTTTTACCAATAACTGCGTTTCCCAGGATAACGCAATACTGCCAGATAACAGTTCCTTCGCCAATATTTTTAGTTTGAACTTCTGCAGTAGGATGGATTGTTATTTTCTTTATTTTATCATTTGTTGCAGAGGAAAAAAAAGCGAGTTTGCTTTTTCGTTGATAGAAATTTTCTTTGGTCAGGATAAAGTAAAAGTTAAGATTATCATCGTTTACTAATTTTGGCTGAAAAAATTCTACATATTTAAGAACAGCCGTGTTTTGCTTTCTGACTTCGAACCTGCAATAATCAGCTTTTAAATGTTCAAAACCTATTTCATAACCCAAAACGTGGGTTTTTACAGCCATACCCAATGGCGATTTTTTAGAAAATAACCAACTGCCAATTTCAAAACTCTTGTCGTCCAAATTATACAATCGAATTGTCCCATACCTGTTTCCATCCTGATCAACGGCAATAAAGTAATATTCAAGTCCTTCTTTTTCCCTGCTTTTGTAATCACGGATCCATTTGATCTGCTCATCAATATCAGGACTCGTGTAAGAGATAAATTTACTTAATTTAGAATCAGTCCTTAAGTTCAATATAAATTCGGCATCCCCCTCTTCGACCAAACGAAGAATAATACCATATTTATTTATTGGTTCCATCCATCTTTTTTTTGTAAGTGAATCAAATGCTGAATCTTGAAGATTTGACCAGGAAAAAGTATATCTAAGGGATGATATGGCTTCATGCGTTTCTTTGAATCGCAACAGTCCTTCGTTTGGAATACCTTTTTCAGTAGAAATGCCTATATCAAGGTATTTATATCCGCATTGTTTGTAGTAATTTAAAAGATTAAAAATGCAGAAATCCATTGCTCTTTGAGGTCTGCCGATTTTATTATCCCCCCAAAATACCAAATAGACAATTGATTTATGTGTCCGATAAATAATAGCAGAGGCATTTATTTGATTATTCTTATCCTGAACCGCAAAATAATCAATGTTTAAAATACTATTTAATTTTTCTAAATCTGCGAATGTCATATATATAGGGCGATTCTTTAGTTTTCTATTCAACATGATTAATTCATAGGCTTCCTGTTTCTTGTCTGTCTGGGTTAGTAAATTGAAATTGAGATCATTATGGTACGCTTGATTTAAGTGCTCTCTGGAAGTTTTAACGTTATATCTGTTTTCAAATAACTCAAGGTCAATCCAGCTTGTAATATCAATAGTTTTTAATTTGAACTCACTATAAAAAAGACTATTAATTAATTTGGAATTCATTGTCTGATGATAAATATTGGGAGGCAATGTTATCTTAATACCACTAAATCCATTCGTTTTAATATAATACAGTAAATTTTGAATGAACTCATTTATAACACTTACATATATTAATTCATGACTGAAATGAAATCCACCAAAAGGAGCAGAGAAATGACTTAAAAGATAACCATCCTTTATTCCGGCAATTAGGCCAATAGATGGCTTTGAAGAATCGTTGACAAGACAAATAATCCGATCAACCTTTGATTTATTCAGGTCCAGAAATTTTCTTGATAGAAAAGGGTGCGGATCAACAGGAAATTTGCTATAATAAACATCTTCACCGATATCAACTAACATAGCTGTTTTTTTAAATTAGAAAAAATATTATAGTCCCTGATATAATCATTTTCATCATATTTGTGCGAAGCCAATACCATACAGATTGAACCGGAAGAAAACTCGAAAAGTTCCCTCCATATACCAGGTACCACCAATAGGCCAAAATCAGGCCTGTTTAAACGTACAATCTTTTTATTTATACCATCGTCAAGCAATACTTCGAAACTACCACTTGCAGCAACAATTAGCTGCTGAAGCTCCTTGTGTGCGTGGCCGCCTCGGCTTTCACCGCCGGGAATATCATAGAGATAATAGATACGCCGGAGATTAAAAGGAACATTGTTTTCTCCTTCAACAATGGTAATATTTCCGGCAGGATTATGAATTTTGCTTAATGAAAGTACATGACAATCGTAAACATTTGATCTGTTCATAATCCTTTATATTTTAAAAAATACTGATAATCGCGGATGTAATCATCCTCAGAAAAAATGGTGGAACTCACTACTAAAGCTAACGAATTGGTCGAAAAATTCTCCATTTCCCTCCAAAGGCCTGCTGGCAAATATAATCCGTAATATGAACGGTTTAGTGAGTATGTTTTTTGATCTCTACCATCATTGATTACAACATCGAAACTGCCTGACAAGGCAATAATAAATTCCTTTTGTACAAAAAAAGCATGACCACCACGTACTTGTCCGCCCGGTACATCATAAATCCAATAAGTACGTTCAATTTGGAATGGGATATGCTTTTCTTCTTCAAAAAAAGATAAGTTTCCACGTGGATCTTCAATTTTTGGCAGGTTGATCAGTTTTACTTCTGATAAAGTCGAATTCATGGGAAATTGATTTCAAGTTTATGGAATCGTTGTTATGACTACCGTCGGTTCCACCACGATCTGCCTAATTCAGAGGAAGTAATATCTTCTTCAGGACAAATGGTATTAAAGATTTCGCCCCAGGATGGAAGCCCGCCGAGGTTACGGTCATCAATGTAAATATCGGCCAGTATTTTGCGGCTATCGTTGGCATTCCACTCTTCTTCCGGATAATTTTTATTGACCGCATAAAATTCGATACCATGCTTCTGACAGAATTGAACTGCCTCTTCGAGTTCTTTTCCTGTACGGTAACTCCAAAGAATAAGGCGGTGATGTTTGGCCTGAAGGGCTTTCATCGCTTCGAAAGCAAATGGACGGATACGTCCTATGGCTGGATACCGGTGTTCTACAATGGTGCCGTCAAAATCAATAGCAATAATCATGAAGAAAAAATAAATTATAAATTATAAATTATAAATTATAAATTATGAGTGAATGTCGTTTAGTTAGTGTCGTCATTGCGAACAAAGTGAAGCAATCCATTGATTTAAAGATTGCTTCGTTCCTACCAATGACAGATTTTTATATGCTGTTGATAATGAATAGAATGAAAATGCTTTTAACATATCTCATGTATCAATTTAGCATTCTGTCATCATCACATTGTGCCCCAATTTTTTTTGGGGTGGAAACTCGCAATGACGAACTTTCTTAAGTTATTTTCTTAACTAAACGACATTGAATTATGAGTCAGGCTTCAGCTTTCTTTTTGCGATGTTTTTTGCCCTCCTTTTCATCTGCATAGTAGGTATTCTGGTAGGCTTCGTGCTGATATTGTTTGTAATAGGTGCTACCAAACTCATTAAATTTGATATCATTGACCAATATGGCTGGATTATTTACCAATTTTTTTGCTGCATACTGGTTGAATAATTCGACCTGATGTTTGTGAGATACTCCATAACGTAAAATCAAAATATTAAGATCGCTCAGTTGACTTACGATCAATCCATCAGTCACCAAACTCAGAGGTGCATTATCCAAAATGATGAAGTCGTATCGGTTTCGAAGCTGATGGATCAACTTTTTCATTTCCAGATTATCCAGTATTTCGGCTGGATTTGGTGGAATAGGACCGGATAGAATAAGCGACAAGTTGCTGATTTGTGTGGGAAAAATAATTTGGTCAATGGTATTGTATCCAATAAGATAGGTACTGAGACCCTTGTCATTCTCGAATTTAAATATTTTATGTAATTTAGGTTTTCTTAAATCGGCTCCTATCAGCAAAACCTTGCTGTTGTTCATGGCCAGAATAGTTGCCAGATTTACACCGATGAACGATTTACCTTCACTCGGATTGGCTGAATGAATGGATATAACTTTTCCACCTGATTCATGAAGCATAAAATTCATGTTGGTTCGTAAGGTCCGGAATGATTCGGCGATTATAGATTTGGGATTTTCGAAAACTGCCATTTCGGATTTACTTGGATCGTGTACAATATTTCCCAAAACAGGCAGATTGGTATGATTTTCGATTTCTTCCTGGGTCCTGATGCGGTTATCGAAGAAATTGGTAATAAGCATAAAAGCCATGGGGATCAGCAGTCCGGAGAGTAATCCCATCATCAACATTTTAGTTGACGAAATGCTTACTATGTATGCTGTTTCAGGTCGGGCCACATCAATGATCTGGACATCGGGCATACTCGAAGCCAAAGCAATGTTGGTTTCAGCACGTTTTTGAAGCAGAAAAGTGTAAATTTCGTTGGTGAGGTTAAACTGACGTTGAATGTTTACCAATTGTTGTTCCTTTTGTGGTAATCTGTTCAGTTGTGAACTGATGTTGGCCTGCCTGTCTTTCTGGCTGTTGATGTTTCTGGTAGCATTATCTATCAGGTTCCGAAGGTTTTCATTCAGTTGGCTGCGTGTTTGATTCAATTCTTTATCAATCATGATTAGTGTCGGGTTGTTTTCTTTGGCGCTGAATGAAAGAATCTGCCTGCGATTGTACAGTTGGCCTAATTTAAGGACTAATGCATTCAGTGAAACATCCTGAATGCCCACCACCGAAGGTGAAACAACTTGCTTGAAATCGGTGTTGCTGTTGAGGTATTTTTGCAGATTCTGAAAATAATCGAGTTGCATCTGGCTTTGAACCCGTTCATTTTCAATCACTGTCAGGCTATTCATGACGATATTGCCCTCCTCGCCCAGATTAATAATTTTATTTCGCGATCTGAACTCGGTGAATTTGTTTCCTGCTGTGGTAAGTGAATCTGAAATGCCAGCCAGTTGTGTGTTGATAAATTCGAGGGACCTGCGCTGTGCTTCATTTTTGAAGCTCATTTTGCCTTCGGAATATACTTTTATCAACTCATTTAGAAAGTCACATTCCTTTTCCGGTTCTTCACCTTGCAACGAACACTCAATAACCGATCCGTCCTTATCTTTTAATTTTGCGTTTATTTTATCCTGATAGGTTAGGGTGCTATTATTTAAATCGTTAAATGTGAAATAATATTGCTCGGAAGAGGTATCAATGTTGTTAATCTTTCTGAGCAAGGTAAAGTTAAAATACTTGTTCACGAATGGTTGGTCAAACGAGCCAGAAGATTCAAACTTAATTCTGGTCTTTGAATTATTGAAATAAATTTCTCCATTAACTGAAACGCTATAAGTATTGGTTGAGGTCGGAGTGATATAAATAGCAATACCTTTAGGATTGATAAAACTTTGACTTTCCTGCACATCAAAAGGTTCATTTTTATAGATACCTCTCCAAACGAACATGTCTTTTTTATACCAGCTCGTTCTCCAGTTCAGGTTTAGCAATGTTTGCCTGACTGTATAATAGGATGTAATTATTTCAATCTGATCGGTGATGTTGCTTTTGGGCAGATTAAAGCCTCCGTCGAATAAAGTCATCATATCATTTCCATTCGAGCTTTCAGGGACAAGTATGGAAGAAGCTACCCAATACTGAGGGATTGATACTTTGTTGTATCCGAATGCCGCGATTAAACCGAAAGCGCCAAAAAAAGCAAACCATTGCCACTTACGCAGAAAAAGAAAAATGATTTTTTTTATATCGAACTCTTCTTCCTGTTTTTGTATTTCGTTAAATCTATCTGAATTATTTATCATTTGTTGATATTTTTTGATAATGGTATTGAAGGATGATTTAAGTTTAAAAGCTGTAAATGTATAACTGATTTCAGTAATATCTATGCGAAAATAGAAATTTATATGGTTTGAGCTAAACCTATTATTCAAAAATCCCTTGATGGGACTTTGAAGAGTTCAGTGATTTTCCTGTTTTGGATTAAAACACTAAAATGTAGATATTTATGATTGTTTGATGAAATCACTTGCAATGGTAATCAATAGTCAACAAATTGCATTTGGATTTGAACTAATTATCGGGATTATTATTTTAACACAAAGCCCAGAACTGCAAGCAGAATCGACATGGAAGAGAAGATCAGTGAATAAGCCTGACTGTTCAATTGGAAGTTTTTGTACTTATCTGGCCGTACAATCACATAATCATTAGGTTGTAGATAAAAAGCTTCTGATAAATATATTTTTTTTGAGCTTAAGTCGAGTATATACGATCTATTCCCATCGGGCAAAGTTCGAACCACCATAACCTTTTTGATTGAAGCAAAATCAGTATTTCCGCTGGCTAAAGCTATAGCCTCGATGACGGTGATGGAATTGTTATAGTTGTAATATACTCCGGGATTCCTGACTTCTCCGGCAACCGTCACTTTAAAATTCAGAAGTTTCACTTTAACGATAGCATCGTTCAGAAATTCGTCAGCTTTTTTTTGGACTAAAGATTCAACCTGAGAAATTGGGGTACCTAAAAGATTGATTTTGCCCAACATGGGGAGTTTGAGATTTCCTTCATAATCTATTTCAAAACCATACAGATAGGCACTACTGGGTGATGTATATCTTTGACTTCCATACCCTCCACTATTAATTTCCATGTTCGATTCAGGATTAAACAGGATGTTTACTTCAGGATTCATAGATTTGATGCTGACGTACAGAATATCGCCGGTTTTAAGGACATACTCAGTTTTTAAACTATTAATGATGGCATTATTAGTAGTATCATTCAAATAGATTAAATCCTTACTGGTTCGGCAGGAAAACATTGTGGCCAGAAAAAGAAGTATAAGAACTGCTAAATTATTTTTCATTTTTGAAATTAAAATGTATTAAATTGAAATTTTAAGATTGCTACTATTACTGACCATTGCCCGATAATACTACTCTGACAGTTTTTAAAAGAATAATAAAGTCTAATTTTAATGACCAGTTATCAATATATTGCATATCGAGTTTCATCCATTGTTCAAATGGGATGTTGTTTCTACCTGAAACCTGCCAAATGCAGGTAATACCTGGTTTCATGCTTAGTCTGCGGTTTTGCCATCTTTGATATTGTTTGACCTCTGACGGAATTGGCGGACGAGGTCCAACAATTGACATATTGCCTTTAAGTACATTGATAAACTGCGGTAATTCATCCAAAGAGGATTTGCGTAAGAAATGTCCTATCCGGGTAACCCGAGGGTCGTTCCTTATTTTAAAAACAGGTCCGTCCTGCTCATTCTGACTTATCAGGGATTCTTTTAATTTTTCTGCATTCACCACCATGGTCCTGAATTTGTAGCAAATAAACCGTCGTCCGTTTAAACCCATTCTTTTCTGCAAAAAGAAAACCGGGCCGCCGTCGAGTTTAATTAGTAACGCAATCATCAACATGACAGGAGACAATACAATCATTACCACTAATGAAAGGACAAAATCGAGAAATGATTTCATCTTCAGGGCTACATAATTATCGGGAGTATTCCTGAATGTAAGAAATGGCATTTGGTTTAGGAATGAGAGTGAGGATTGCATCTTGACACAATTTAATAACTGAGATTGCATCCTGAAGACCACACCAACTTCTGCACAATCATATATGAATTTCTGAATTTCGTTCTGATCGAAAATGCTTTTACAATAAATTACTTCATCAATGGTTTTTTCGTCAATAATTATTGACAGATCATGTTCATAGGGCAAAATAAGGAATTCGCTGTTGTATTTATCTTTGATATACTTATCGTCTGACATGATTGCCCAAATCCTATATCCCCAGTCTTTCGTTTCAATTAAACGGTCAATGAAATAATCGGAGTCCTGATCAGCAATAATTAAGATCAATCTGCTGTTCAAACCTTGCCGCCGAAAATATTTCATGGTTACTGATAAAACATACTTATATGAATATAGAACTACTAAGTCAATAATGGCAAAGACTCCTAAAACTAATCTGGAAATTAAATTTAGATCTAAGATGAATATCGTGGAAAATAGAAGTAACGTACCAATGGTGATTGCGGTAATGTATTCGACAAATAAAGTGGAATACATTTTTAACCGACCAATTCGGCCCAAATTGGTCTGATCCAAAATTAATATCCAAATAGGAACTATCAAAAATGCAATGATTTTATATTGGCTGGAGTGCTGAGGAATTGGTTCAACAAACATATTGACTAACATTTTTGATGTAAAAAAGCAAGCCACGGTTAAGAAGGTTTGAAACACTATACTTATTTTCTCCAGCACTGGTTCTCTTTCCTTAAGCATAATAGTGAATTTATAGGTTGGTGAACTTGTGTTTCATTTTGTCAACGCGTAAAATTGAATTTTCAGTCAAGGAGAATCAATTCGATATTAAATAAAATAGTCATCTCAGATTGCAGCATATGCTTTAACGGCAGATGGGATTTCATCGATCAGTTTCACTTCATCTCTTGAGATATTTGCATATAGACAACAATTCAAGGAATCGATACGGATCATTAGTCTCGATTGACCATAGAGGCTTATTACTTCTCCTTGAATACCTTTCAATGTACCTGTTGCCACCTGAACAATAACACCTTTTTGAATTCTTTCATAAGTTAAAGTTACTTCATGATCAATTTGACTTAAGAAAGTTTTGATATTATTGATTTGATTTTCTGGTATTGGTTGAGCTTTTCCTCCAAAAGTGACAAAACAAACTACTCCGGTTGTATTCAATGCATTAAAAAATTCCCTGTAGCTCACTTTTACAAACAAATAACATCTAAATAATGGTTCTTCAATCCATTTTTTTCGATCGCTCCAGGTTCTTAATACTTTTCTTGTCGGCAAATAGCATTCAATATTTTTCTCAATTAGTTTTTCAGCTATCTTCTTTTCTGAATTTGCTCTGGTATAAATGGCAAACCACTGGTAGTTGTGTTTTTCTAAAATCATTTTGACAAATATTTATCGAGAAAACTAAATTCTATTTTAATTGGAATAAATTCTAATAAAAATTAGAAATTAGAACAATTAGAATATTTGAACAATCTTGAGCTGTAAATTTAGGTTTCGAAAACTAGAAAGTCAATACGTAATTTCCGACTCTTTATAAGATTGTAATATTTTCGCTGTGTTTGATAAATATTTATTAAAGTATAGTAATACAGTACATTGCGTAGAAAGATATTGGTTTAGTAGATTATGCATGACTTTGAACAAACTAATTTCATTTTGTAAATTTCTAATTTTATTTTGTAATTGTTCATTGTTTAACTAAATGTTTTCAACTAGAAAAATTAATTAGAAATAAGAATTTAATACTCTATTGTTTATTTAGTGTATTAGTTATTTTTCTTTTTCCAGTTTACCTTTAAGCACAAGGTTTTCCAGACTTAAGTCAGCAAACATTCTTTTTAACCTGTCGTTTTCTTCTTCTAATTCATTTATTCGTCGGATCTCAGAAATATTCAGACCTCCATATTTACTTCTCCAATTATATATGGTGGCCTGGCTTACACCATACTTTTTGATTAGAGTAGATATAGGCACTCCAGATTCATTTTCTTGCAGTATCCGGTAAATTTGTGATTCTACAAATCTCTTTTTTGTCATAGCATTTATTATTAATGGTTAAATATAGGGTTCAACACTCTGATGTTCAGCAATTTTGAGTCAGGATTTAATTTGAAATTTATGGTTGAATAGCGAAATTAAAACTCGCGAATGTTGAGTTTGAAATTGTTCTGTTTTGGAGAAGGTAAATAAGAATATTTGCTTCAGATTAGAATAATATTTACAATTTGTAAAATATTTCAATATAAGTTTTAGGAAAGATGAAGTTTGATTATTTGGAAGCTTAACCAGAAATGATTACAAAGTAAATCCTACTGTTACCCACATTTTCTGTGTAATAACACTAATTTTTTTATTTGAAGTTCAATGAATTAAAACTAGATTGAGAAAAATTTATCTGTTTTTGATTCTTTGACATTGAAATTAAATGGTTCATTTCTAATTTCTAAGTACAAATCTAGAATAAAATTATTTAAATCCCCAACATTTCTATATAAATTTTATTCTAAATCTTTAAAAAAAAATGAAAAGTCTTTTTCTGCCACAAAGATAAAAGGAAAATAAAAAAAGGAAAGAGCAATCTTTTCATTCGGTACAGAAGTTAAAAGTTTGGTATTCACAGGATTTAAAACTGTTTCTGCTCTCGCGCTGCTGCCCGAAAGAATGATTTTTTGCGGATTGATTCCCATTTTCTCCCGGTATTTGATCATAAAGAAAGTCGCATCCTGAAGATCTTCAACAGCATCGTTAAATGTATTTAACTTATCCAGAGCAGGGCAGTCGCAGCCGAAGGCTGAGGCAGTTCCTTCACGGGTTAGCCGGTAGGAGATGGACGAAACTACATAACCATGTCGGGCCAGTTTTTTGCAATAGGTCTGAATTCCAGGTTCGTTTCGCGATCCGCCTGAAAAACCACCGCCATGTACATAGAAAATTAATGCTCTTTGTGATTGATTGTCGAATGCAGGAAAATAAACATCCATGTCGAGAGATTTTCCGTCTTTGAAGGCTTAGGTAAATGTTTCAATCCGAACAGAATCGGTAATTTCTTCTTTGTACCGTTCCTGTGCTGAAATGTTCAGGCATAAAAAAATAAAAGGAGTAATCACTTTCAAAATAAAACCTGAATGTTTCATGAATGTATTTTTGCTGTATAGGTTATCGTTGAAAAACTGCTTAAATTTATAAAAAAAAGAGCTATGGCAATCATTACAAGCAGAACCAATGAAAATGGAAAGATTTCATTTATTTATGAACGCTGTAATTCGTGCGGACTTTGTGTAAAGATATGCAAAGATTTTTCGTTAATCATGGATAATAATAAACCCGTTGTTAGTAATCATCCGGTATTTGGGTGTATTGCGTGTGGCCAGTGTATGGCTGTATGCCCACTGGATGCTATCGAAATTTCAGGAAGGGAAATGTCGGTGGATGACCGAATTGATCTTTCGGAAATGAAAAACAAATCCAGCTATGAACAACTAAAAAACCTGATGGTTGGCCGGCGAAGCATACGCGATTACAAGGATAAGGAAGTAGGAGAGGAACTTATCGAAAAGATTATTGAGGCCGCAGTTTCGGCCCCAATGGGTTTACCGCCATCCGATGTTCATTTAGTGGTCATCAAAGGAAAAGTGAAGGTTCGTGAATTTTCGTTTGATGTACTTGACTATTTCAGGAAAATAAGATGGCTGTTTTCTGTACCGATGATCTGGATATGGCATCTGGCTGGAAAAGAAGCATATCAGTTGATGAAAAGTTTTGCCCAGCCTATGTATCAGTTTTTTGCCGACACTAAAAATAAAGGTGAAGATTATTTATTGTATGATGCACCCCTGGTTATGTATTTTTCTGCTTCGCCCTATTCCGACCCGGCCGATCCATTCATTCCGGCAACCTATGCCATGTTAGCTGCCGAAAGCCTTGGTTTGGGTTCATGTATGATCGGAAGTATTCATCCAACCATTCGGTATGGCGCCAAAAAACTGAAGCGTAAATGGAATCTTCCAGCCAAATCACCTTCCGGAATAGTCGTCATTTTTGGCCATCCCAAATACAAATACAAGTCTGGAATTAGAAGGAGTTTTACCGGAGTGACATTCTTTACCAATTGATCGCCAATCACTTCTATCTACAATCTCACTTTCACAACCACCTTTTTCACCATTTCCGGGCCATCAACCTGCATTCCGGGACGGTGGGCATCTTGCGGAAAAAACACTGCAAACATGCCAGCTTCAAGGTAAATTGGCTTTGTTTCTCCTGAAAAGAAAATAATATCCCTTTCCGGATTGTATTCAGTTATAACCGGTTGGTTGCTAAGTGATGCATAGCCAATAAATTCCCTTCCTAATACAATATACTGAATATCGGCATATGTCCGGTGAGCTTCCAGTTGGCATTCCTGATGCTCTTTGGTGTCAGCTTCATTGACTAGCGCAAAAATTTCCATACCCTTGATTTCATGTTTTCCATTTTTCAGGGCTGCCAGATCGGTGTTTTTAAGAAATTCGAAGCCAATAATCAGATTTTCGCTGATACCTGAATAGCAGGCCGCATTTTCAAGTTTATCGAGTATCATGGTTTTATCTTTAAAAATTTAAAACTAAAAGCAATTGGTAGCAATCGGCCTGACAAATATACGGTTTGGATTATTAATTTAGCAATTCAGAAATGAATCAATTCAAGCACTATCCTAGGAATTGCAGATTTATTATCTTCGTACAATGAGCGAATCAAAATAACAAAATTGAAGTATAAATTACCTAACCTAAATCAAATTAATGCATGGAAAATAAACCTAATGCCCGCCGTGTTTTTATTAAAACTACCGGAATAGCTACCGCAGCAACCGCTTTGGCCGGAAACTTTGCCTTCGGATCACCGCTTTTTCCTTCTGTAAAAAATGCCATTCCACGATGGCGTGGCTTTAATTTACTCGATTATTTCGGAGCATTCCCATCGGGAGGAAATGACCGGTCAAAAACGACCAAAGAAGATTTGAAATGGATGGCCGACTGGGGTTTCGACTTTGTGCGTTTGCCGATGGCTTATCCACGCTATATCATTTTCGACCGCCAAAAGAACGTGGCCCCTGCCGATATTTTGAACATCAATGAAAAAGTAGTTGATGAAATTCAGGAGTTGGTTTTTCAGGCTCAGGAACATGGATTACATGTGAGTATCAATCTTCATCGTGCGCCAGGATATTGCGTAAATGCCGGTTTTAATGAGCCTTACAACCTTTGGAAAGATCAGGAAGCATTGGATGCTTTCTGTTTTCACTGGGAAATGTGGGGCAAACGGTTTGCCAATGTTTCGTCAAAAAAGATTAGTTTCGATCTCGTTAACGAACCCAGTTGGCGGGATGACATGAACGATCAGTTTGGCTCACGTAAGACTATTCCCGGGGCTGTGTACCGGAAAGTTGCATTAGCTGCATCAACGGCTATCCGCAAATCAAACCCAAATCATTTAGTAGTTGCCGATGGAAATGATGTCGGTTCTTCAGTTATTCCTGAAATTACTGATCTGAATATTGCCCAAAGTTGCCGTGGTTATTTTCCACATTATATTTCGCATTACCGTGCTCCCTGGGTGTTTAAAAACCCTGACGACGCCCCAAAACCTGTATGGCCGGGAATAATAGAAGGTAAGTCTTTTAGCCGGAAAAACCTCGAAGAATTGTACCAACCCTGGATTGAATTGGTAAAACAAGGTGTTGGCGTTCATTGTGGCGAATGTGGTTGCTGGAAAGAAACTCCTCACGATGTTTTTTTGGCCTGGTTTGGGGATGTGCTCGATGTTCTGACTGAAAATCAAATTGGTTATGCACTTTGGAATTTCAGGGGCGACTTTGGCATTCTGGATTCAGGGCGAAAGGATATTCAGTACGAAGATTGGTATGGCCATAAACTGGACCGGAAAATGCTGGATTTGCTGATGAAACACTAAATTCAGGGCTTTTCAAACGAATACACTACCCAGTTATTCTTTTCCTGAAATCCGGTTTCCTGAAGTCCAAGCGATTCAGCTTTTGCCTTTACATCCGGCATATCATGAGTGTAAAATCCGCTTAAATAAAGTTTTCCGCCTGATTGCAGTACGCTTTCATAAACTGGCAGATCGTTCAGGATTACATTTTTATGGATGTTGGCAAAGATGATATCGTACATTTCATCTCCAAGCAAACTGGTATCACCCAATTTGGCTTCCAGATTAAAAATGTTGTTAATCCGTGCATTTTCAGTTGTACTCTCAAACGACCAGCTATCAATGTCGATGGCTGTGACACTTTTTGCCCCTTTGAGGGAAGCCAGCATCCCCAGAATCCCAGTGCCGCAACCCATATCCAATATGGTTTTACCGGTGAGATCCATGTCGAGGATTTGTTCGGCAACCAAAGTTGTGGTTTCATGATTTCCGGTTCCAAATGCCATTTTAGGCTCGATAACCAACTCAAATTCGGATGGCTCGTATTCCGTATGAAAAGGAGCGCGGACCAGACATCGGTTACCAATCAGTAAGGGCTTAAAATAGTTTTTTTCCCACACCTCATTCCAGTTTTTGTCAGGAATCAGTTCAATTTCTATTTGCACTGAAAAGGGCAGGAGGGTGGTAATGGATTTAATTTCTTCCAGGTCAGCCGATTCTCCGGGAATGTATCCCATAATCTGTTCTTCTGATTCATCAAAACTTTCGAAAGCCAGATCGGCGAGCATAGCAACCAATATTTCGCGGTTTTCCTGATTGTCAGGAGTTAGAATAAAAGTGATTTGTGTATAGTTCATAGAAATTTCAAATTCCAGGTTTGAGCCCACTCCGATAAGTCTTTTTCTGCCACGAAGTCACAAAGTCACGAAGGGTTCACTAAGAATAATAACAGATATTCAATACTTTGTGCAACTTAGTGTTTTGGTGTCTTAGTGGCATTTTTATTTTTTTGACTTTTCGGAGTAGGATCAAAGTTTAAAGTTAAAAGTCTGGAGACCGGAGTCCGAAGACCGAAGTTGAAGATTGCGTTTGTTGGACAAATGTAGCATAAAAAGAGAGACCACCCGTCGCTGTATGGCCTTTGTATTGTATCATTTCAGTCGCTCCCTTCGATACACTTCGCTACTCAGGGAGCGCTTCGCCCGACTTCGGACTCCGGTCTTCGGACTTCGGTCTTCTTAGTATGCAGTGACTATTCCGAGGAAATCTTCAGCTTTCAAAGATGCCCCACCGATTAAACCGCCATCAATGTCAGGCTGGGCAAACAATTCAGGGGCATTTTTAGCGTTGCAGCTACCACCGTATAGGATTGAGGTTTCTTCTGCAACAGCTTTCCCAAATTTATCAGCGATTAAACCACGGATGTATGCCAGCATTTCCTGAGCCTGAGCTGTTGATGCTGTGACTCCGGTACCGATTGCCCAGATGGGTTCGTAAGCAATGGCCAGTTTTAAGAAATCCTCGGCGCTTAGATTGAAAATGGTTTCTTCGAGTTGAGTTTTAACGTAAGCATTTTGTTCGTTGGCTTCGCGAATGGAAAGGGCTTCGCCGCAGCAATAAATTGGAGTTAAACCGTTTGCCAGAGCCAGCGCCACTTTTTTGTTCAGTGTTTCACTGGTTTCACCGTAGTATTCACGGCGTTCAGAATGTCCTAAAATTACATATTCAGCGCCTGTTGATTTCACCATGGCAGCCGAAACTTCGCCCGTATAAGCGCCTTTTGCTTCAGCAGCACAGTTCTGGGCGGCAACATTAATCAGGTTGGTATCAACGGCAGAAACAACACTGGATAGGTGAGTAAACGGAGTTCCAAGAACCACTACTACGTTTTTTGCATTAGCTTTGGCCACCAATTCGGTTACAACTTTGGCCAATTCAACACCTTCCTGAACGGTTGTGTTACATTTCCAGTTTCCGGCAACAATCTTTTTTCTCATTATCGATGGTTTTTAAATAGTTGTTTGAAAATTTTATCAAAAATAGAAAATCACTTCTGAAGTACCTAACAAGCCTTTCGGTACGCTGGTTTTATTAACTTTAGTTTAATGAGGAGGAGAGTCAGAAGACCGGAGACCGAAGACCGAAATCGGAAGTCGGAAGCCGGAATGCGAACCCGCAACTCGTAACCCGAACCCCGTAACAATTCTAAAACTTCTTCACCAATTCTTCGGTAATACAAAAAACAACCGGACAAACTTCGCAGTTTTTGTGGGTCAGGTCAAGTATCTGGTACATGCGTTTGCGGTCGGTGTGAGGGTATTCACGACAAGCTTTTGGGCGGTCTTCATAAACCATGCAGTAATTGCCGGGCATCAGAAACGGGCAGGGCGTTTGCCTGAAAACGTAATCTTTGTCATCGTCTATATACAAGTATTGCGCAATAAAATCAACGGCTTTCATTCGCATTCGTTTGGCCAGTCGCTCAACATCTTTTTCAGTAATCATAGGACTGATGGTCGAGCAGCAGTTGGCGCAGGTCAGGCAATCGAACCGATCGAAGGCCTCTTCGTGCAGTTCATGTATTACATCATCTAAATTTTTTGGCTTTTTGACTTTCAGACGTTTAAACAAGGCTGTAAAGTCCTGTTTTCGGTTCTTCGTGAATTCCCTTAGTTTTTCAGGCTTGATATATGGGACTTGATCCATTAATTTTTCGTTTCCAGTTGATTTGAGCTAAAAATAATCCGGAGATCACAATGGCAATTCCGATCATCTGATGAAAATTCAGTTGGTCGCCTAAAACTACGTAGGCTATAACTGCCACAAATACAGGTATTACGTTGATAAAAATATTGGATTTGTTGATTCCAAGGTTCCTCATGCTATAAGTAAAAAGAATAAATGCGAAAGTTGATGCAAAAATGGCCAGTTTAATGATGGCCCAGAATGCCTCGGCATGGAACGGTACCTGAATAAAATCCTTCATTTCGAAACCCAACCAGAATGGAAGAAAAAATACAGCTCCAATCAGGTTTTGATAGGTAATAATGGTGAATGTATTGTAGCGGTGCGACATGCCTTTCAAAACGCTGGTGTATCCGATTGCTCCCATTACGGCCATAAATTCGAGTGAAATGCCTAAAGGTGATGCTATAAAATTGAAAGATGTATCGAGTACCACCAGGCTGACTCCAAAAAAGGTTATAATCAGTCCATAAAGATTGGTCTTACTAAGCTTTTCCTTGTAAAAATACCATGCTGCAATGGGCGAAAACAAAGGAATGGTTGCCACAATGACCGATGCCACGGTTGATGAAACGTATTTCAGACCGTAACTTTCGCCCATGAAATATAGGAAAGGTTCGAAGAAAGCCAACAAAAGAAAAAATTTCAGGTCGCCGGGCTGCATTTTCTGTAGCTTCCGGCTGAGTATGGTAAAAACAAGCATTAATCCTGATGAGATGAGCAGCCTGAACAAAACGGTTGTCAGCGGGCCATAGGCTTCATAAACCACTTTAACCCAGACAAACGAAAAACTCCAGAATATCATGGATAAAAGCGCTGCCCCATAAGGAACCCAGGATTTGTTCTTCATTTTAGATTTTGATAGAGCCGCAAAAGTATGGATTATCGGGTAGATAAAAAAGTATAAAAAAGTTTTCCAAGCCGTTGCGGAATATCCATTAAACCAACGCCACAAATGGCGTTGCTAGTTAATATCCAATTTTCAAGATTATTCTTCCATTAACAATTCGGGGCTTTACTGCTGGCTAAATCCTGATTAAAATTTGACAAGGGTTTAAAAAGTATATTTTATGGTGAAAGCAAAATCGAAAGGTTGTAACTGGAAGAAGTTCTTTCCAAAGAGATTGAAATAGGGTTTGGCTTCAAACCCAACTACAAGTGGAATTTGCGGAATAGTATATTCAATGGCGGCCAGTGCATCGAGACCTGCAACAGGACCAGATCTGCGGTCGCGGTACCAGTCAATCGGATCATGACTGTCGAAATAATAGCGATCAACATACCACGACTCGAATCCTATATGTGCCCCGAAGCCATAAACAAACGAAAGATCTTCGTTAAAGTCAAATGCTTCGGGCATGTGGAATTCTTTCATTCCGGTGAGTTGCAATCCTCCTTCCGGACCACGGGTTGATAGCAATACTTTATACGAACTTAGCTCACCAGAAAAAACGCGGTATTCGAAACCTGATGAAATACCACCACGAATACCGATTGCTTTTCGGGGTCCTTGTGAAAAACCGCTGATGGTGAAGAATAACAGGACACTTAAGGAATAAAGCTGTTTCATGTGTATCATTTTAAACGATGAATTTTAACTAATTTCTGTCTACGACTTTACCCGAACCTGATATACTGGTATGAACGACCGGAAAATTGATGTAATTGACCTTTCCGCTTCCTGAAATGCGTGCATCAATGGTTTCGCTAACATTGACATACATATCGCCTGATCCTGAAATAATGGCCTGACAAATATTCTGTTCCAGTTCATAGGATTTGATTTTACCGGAACCACTGATGATAAATTCACTTTCAAATGCAACACCTTCGATGTAAATGGTCCCTGAACCCGAAACATTGGCCTTAATTTTATCTGCGCTGATTTGTGTGTCAATATCACCTGATCCGGATAAAGTTATCCTGAAATAGTCACTCGAAAAGCTTCCGGTTTCTATTAAACCTGATCCACTTAAAGTTAATCCACTAAGGACTGGCGTAGTAATGTAAATTTCAATTGGGTCATGGTTGCGTAACAAGTACATTCCCTGAGTTTTGATTATAAGTGTGTTCTTAACTACATCAGTTTCGATGTATGGCAGCAGGTTCGAATCTGCAGTAACTTCGACTGAATATTTGCTGCCCGGTATCACCGTAACCAAAAAACCGCCGCTTGATGAGATTTGATCGAACCCGGAGGCTGACCTGGATTCGGTTCTTGAAATGCCGTTGCCTTCAACGAAGATATCCTCGATGCAGGAATTTAACCCGACCAGGATGAGGCCTAAAGAAAAAAGATAGAAAATTTTTGTTGTTTTCATGGCTTTGAGATTTTTGTTCTTTAATTTTTGTTTTCTGTTTTTATTTTCTGATTTGTTTTCTGTTTCTATTGACAGTTTTTTTTTTAAACGGTTGCAAATCCTGAATAAATTTTTCACTTTTTTTTCGATTGAAATATCTGATTTGGATATGGTTTGCCCGTAGGGCATCAATGTCAATAGGAAGAAATTATGAATAAATCTGTTGTCCGTTAGGACATTAATAAAAAATCGGTTAATTCCCTACGGGAAATCTGGTTTAGTGATTGAACTTTTCTATTGATATTTATCTCCTACGGAGAAAATTTAATCAGTTTTTCCATGTTTTTTGATGTTCCTGCTCAGATAAGATCCAAATATAATAACACCGATAATTAGAAGACTGAAAATTGTATTCAGATCGGCAGTATTACCTGTTGAATCGCTCAAAGTATGACCTGATTCAATCCGAATTTTCTAATACGACAAGATATTCGTTTCGCCGCCAACTGCATTGATGATCAACTGATCTTCTTTCATTTTTTTGCCAAAATAGCCACTGTGGCACACTTTGTTTTCTTTTGAATCGAGCACTTCCTTGTCTTCCACTTTGAGCTCGCGGCCTAACTTCAGGTCGGTTTTTGTTTCGGTGATCTGAAAGTTGAATTTGGCTTCCGGGTTAAAATAAAGGTTCAGGTCGGCTGATCTCGATTCGATGTAGATGTTGCTGAAATCGGCCTGTATTTTTTCCATGTCGAGACTGCCGTAACTTAGGCGCATATTAGCTTTGTTATTAAATTCAGATACCGTAAAGTGGCTAAAATTTCCAAAGGCATCCAGCTTGTTGGCAATCCGGATACGGTATTTGTCCCTGCGCGAATCAATACTCAGGTCGTTGGAATTCTGGATTTCGATGGTTGATGATTTGGTTTCGAGCCTGAGTGTTCCCGAATTCCGAATATTAATGTCGCTGTAGTTGCTTATAATTCGGGCGTTTGGCATATTGTTGATAATTGCGTCGGCAAAACTTAAGTTAAGACTGGCTCTTTTCGCGAGATCACCGCATTTTAATTTTCCATTACTCAAATTGATTTCTGTTTCGCCATCATAATCGCCCATGACGATATCTCCGAATTTATTCTCCAGCCGCAGTTCATGGTTATCAGGAATCCAAACAATCAGCTCAATCCGGATGCTGCCATTGGTCTGAAGAATCGTTTCCTTAAATTTCAGAAACTCGCTTTCGACCTGGCTTCGGTTTTTATCAACCATGGTTTTTACGATCAGGTAATGCTGACTATTACTGATATCAAAATCAAGATTATCCAATGTTTTCGCAAGCTTGATGGGCTTCTTCTCATTGATTTCCATTTTGAAAAATATCACAACCGAATCCTTTTTCCAGGTATTCAACTCAATACGTCCGTATTTATTGGTAATGTCAATTCGGGTTTCGGGCTGTATTTTGAAACGCCTGACAAACTCCCGGGTTTCGGTAAACTGGGCGTGTGTTTTCATGCCAAGCAGGAAAAGCAATCCGAACATCAGGAACCTAATGTCTGTATGACTTAATTTTTTCTTCATAACCTTTTGGTTAGCAATTTATTTGTTCTAAAACATCGTCAACCAGCTTCATCCGGTTGCGATTGTTGTCAATCATGGCTTCAATCACTTCTTTATTCGAAATATTCTCTTTGAGGTCCTTTTTCAATGATAGGTACATGGTTTCCAATTCGTTCAGATCACCTTCAATTTCACCTTTCAATTCAGGATAAATCTTGTAGCACTTTTGTATTTCAATCAGTTTTCCTGAAACTTCCTGGGCATAAAATGCCTCGGCTTCCATCAATTCCTGAACTTCAGGATCGAGCTGAACAGCTTTACCCATTTGGCTTTGATGAGCGAATTTTACCTGGTAAATAATGGTTGGAACGAGCACAAGAATAGCTGCCACAACTGCTACTTTCATCCAGTTGAGTTTTCTGATCTTCGGTTTGGACTGTTCGTTTAACTGATTGCTGATAGCTTCCCAGATTTTGTCCGAAGGCTCCATCTGGTCAAATTCGTGCCGGTTTTCGTTTACAAACGATTCTAATCTGTCTGGTTTCATATCGTGCTTTTTGTTTGTTTCATTATTTCCTGGACTCTGCGTTTGGCGCGCATATACTGTGTTTTCGAGGTTGATTCGGTGATGTTCAGAATTTGTGAAATTTCACCGTGATCATATCCTTCGAGCAGGTAAAGCGAGAAAACCATCCGTCCTCCTTCGGGCAACTGGTTCATGGCTTCGATAATGTTTTCGGTGGTGTACAAAGCTTCTTCAGGTTCTTCCTCAACAGTGTCGAAGCGGTGGATTTCATCAAAATATTTCAGATCCGGTTTCCGTTTATTCAGTGCATTAATGCAGGTATGTATCACAATACTTTTCAGCCATGTTCCGAAACTTGATTCATGTCTGAAAGTTTCCAACTTCTGGAAAGCCTGAACAAAAGCCTCCTGCAGCATATCTTCAGCATCCTCGCGGTTGTTCATCATGCGGAAACACACGTTAAACATAGCCTTGGAATACAACTGGTAAAGCTGGTAGCGGGCTTTGTTGCTGCCTTTGATGCTATCGGCTAACAAATCCTGATGTATGAATGCTGTCTGACTCAAATCTTTTGTTTTCGTATATAGTGACAACTGTTTTTGCAAAGGGTTGCAAGGGAATAAGTATTATTTTTCTCCGGATTTAAAAATATCGGATCCAATTCCCAGAATAAGGTGAAATGCCAGATTATAAACATTGGCATGTCCTTCTTAAATTTTAATGTACGAATATGCAAAAGTGGTTTTGGCTTCCGGATTAATGTAGAACCGACCACCCAGACGAATAGGCCTGCTAATGGCCAGATTCAATACAGGTCCGGTTAAAAAATAACCCGTATCCCAATCATCAGTTGAATTGCCAAATTCTTTTCCGCGGATAATTGATTCAGGGTGAGCCAGGACAACTCCAGCTCCTGCCCGGTATCGAAACGTTTTTTTATCGAAACCACGGTTCACCATGATCATATTAAACCCATGCGAAATGTTAAATTTCTGAACTTCCGGGGTAGTATTATCCAAATACAGTTTGTGGTGAATAAGTTCAATTTCCCACAATCGGGCATTTTGCCAGCGCCCGAAACGTAAATCCCAATAAACCGGTAATGTCAGAGCTTCTGTGTTGTAACGGGCAGTTAGTTTAATATCAGGAAAACCTTGTTGTTTGATGGATAAGGACATGGGCAGATTGTACACTTCTCCGCCATGCAATTCAAAAGTCCAGTGCGATTGGGCTTGTAATGCAGTGAATAGAAGGCTAAAAATGAATACTATGAAAGTTGATTTCGCCATAGATTCAAAAATAAGCTTTTTATTGCAATTTTGTTCACTGACGGGGTGACTCAAAGTCACCCCGTCAGTTGTGCCAGTTGATTAAAAACACATCATTATTATTTCCAAACCTACCTGTTAAAAACCAGAATTATTCAGTAAATTAGCTATCATGAACTAATGTAAGATATTTCTTATGATCTTCGAATCCGGGCACTTATACCACATCTACAATCAGGGAAACAATCGGCAGACAATTTTCTATATTCGGGATAATTACCTTTTTTTCCTGAAGAAATTAAAAAGACACGTTTTGCCTTATTCTGATATATTGGCATGGTGCCTGATGCCCAATCATTTTCACTTATTGGTGTATGTGAAACAAGTTTTCATCCCTGCAATTACAGACACTGACGGGGTGACTTCGAGTCACCCCGTCAGTAAAACAAGAGAAGTCTCGTTCAATGAAAATATCGGAATAATGCTTCGGTCATATACCCGGGCTGTAAACAAACAGGAACAGCGGGTTGGTGCATTATTTCGCGAAGAAACCAAGGCGGAATGTCTCACATCTATTGATGGGATTACACCTTCATTTTATGACACTGCTTCGGGTACATTAATCAATATTTCTGATCCGGAGAAGGAATATCCCCAAATTTGTTTTGACTATATTCATTTCAATCCGGTTTCTGCCGGATTAACTCTTACTCCTGAAGAATGGGAATTTTCATCTTTACGCGATTATTGCGGTATGCGCGATGGACGTTTGATTAATCGGGAAAGAGCTGTCGAGTTTGGTATTAAATTTTAGATGGATGCGATTGGCTCTGATTACTGACGGGGTGACTCGAAGTCACCCCGTCAGTGTTTTGCGAGTCACCATCAATAATACATTTCAGCTTTCCCTCTTCCCATGCAGCAACAAGTTCACCGCATCGGCCAGCGATCCTGCCGGGATGACTTCTCCGGAGTTTACAAAGAAGATTTCATCTGCATTTTCGATGGTATTTAGCCGGTGGGCAATAATTACGCGGGTGGTAGTTGCGGGTAATTTCTGAAGAATACTTTCAAGCAATTGTTCGGTGATGGTGTCAATGTTAGCCGTTGCTTCGTCGAGAATAAGCAGTTCGGGTTTGCGAAGTACCGAGCGCATAAAGGCAATCAGTTGTTTTTGGCCCAGGCTGATGCCATCGCCTGTAGTCTGAACTTTTGAATCCAATCCCGAATCGAAACGACTAAGCAGACTTTCAAGTCCCGATTCTTTAATAACTTCAATCAAATCATCGTTCGACAGGTTTTTGTATTCCGGATTTCCGTATAGAATATTGTCGCGTACTGTTCCGGAAAACAGAAATGGTTCCTGAAGGATAAACCCGATTTTACCGGTTCGTTCTTCGGGTTGATAGGTACGGATATCCTTTCCATCAAGCAATATCTGACCTTTTGTGGCATCGTACAATCGCGCTATAAGCGAGGCAGTGGTCGTTTTTCCACCACCGGTCGGACCAACAAAAGCATATGTTTTTCCGCGTTCCAGATCAAAACTGACATGATGCAGAACTTCTTTCCCGTTGGGATAAGTAAATGAAACATCGCGAAAGGAAAGATAGGAAGAAGTGGATTCAACCGTTTTATCTTCAATGATTTCAAGGTTGGATTCAAGCGAAAGAATTTGCGAAATCCGGTCCCATCCGGCCATCGCGGTTTGAAAACTTGCCCATAATCCGGCCAACTGTCTCAGCGGTTGATAAAAGTTATTCACATAAGCCAGGAATCCGATGAGCAAACCAACAGAGAAATTTAAGGCTGTGATCAGGTAAATACCAAAAGCCAGTACAATTAACTGACCCACATTGGCCGAAAGTCCATAAACCGGTGTAAAAATGTTATTGGCCAATCCGGCGCTGACTGAGGCAGCATAATTTTTCTGAATAGCTTCATCAAATCGTTTCCGGAAGTAATCTCGCCGGTTAAAAGCAACAATCACCTTGAAATTATTGAGGCTTTCCTGAATTTCGGCGCTCAATCCACCTGTGCTTTTTAAGTTTTCAGCATTCTTCTTTTTCACCCATGGCGATATTGCTTTGGTAAATATCCATATAACCAGGGCAGGTAAAAGGGCTGCAGATCCCAATTCGGGATTAATGCTCAACAGAAAAATGCCGGCTCCCACCATGGTAAAGATGCTGCCAATAAAATTCATCAGTGATTGTGAAAAGAACAGGTTTAACTTGTCGGTATCGTTGTTAATGCGTGAAATAAGATCGCCCGCTTTGTTTTGATTAAAAAAGTCAACCGGCAGTTCCTGCAACTTATTGAACACTGCATTCCTTAAACTAAAAAGCATCCGTTGTCCGACACCGCCCATGATTTTTATTTGCAGGTAATTGGTAACAAAGGCCGTAAGGTAAATTCCCAGCAAAATAGACGAGAAAATAATTACGCCATGATATTGTTTTGACTGAATATAGGTATCAATGGTGTGCCCGATCAGGTATGGTCCAATCAGGCTCAGGCCTGAATTGATGAAAATGATAATCGTAGCAAGAATGATCGTTCGTTTTTCTTCCTGAATTAAACCGAGCAATCTTTTAAGTGCAGATAGAGTTGATTTTTTTTGCTCCTTAGCACCAGACAGGTCGTTGAGGTTATAATTCATAATGACTGGTGCTTCGTTGTGAATTGTATATCTGTACGTATTCGGTGCAGGTTTCCATTAACTCCTGATGTGTTCCTTTGGCTATCACTTCGCCTTCCATAAGCAAAACAATCTGACTGAAATGCTTCACAGAAGCAATCTTTTGTGTAATCGAAAGAAGGGTTAATTCAGGATAATTGAGGACCAGATTGGCCTGTATTTTTTTCTCGGTTGTGCGATCAACCCGTGAAGTAAAATCATCGAGCAATAAAATCCGGGGATTTATAGCGAGCGCCCGTGCCAGCATGATCCGTTGCTTTTGCCCACCTGAAAGGCTGGTTCCCCGTTCAGAAACAATGGTGTTAAGTTTGTCAGGGAACGAATTCACAAAGTCCATCAATTCTGCTGTCGTAATGGCTTTTTCAAGCGATTCGTCAGTAACCTTATCGCTGAACGCAATATTTTCGCGAAGGCTCATGTTAAAAATAACACTGTCCTGAAGTACAAATCCAATCTGACTACGAAACGATTCCTTGTCGTAGTTTTCAATGTTGTGGCCGTCGAACTCAATGGTGCCTGAATCCGGTTTTACGAGATCAGTCAAAAGGTTAAGCAACTGACTTTTCCCGGCGGCGGTGGGACCAATGATGGCTACCTGTGTTCCACCTTTTACTGAAAGCGAAATATCTTTTAATATCGGCTTTTCGTCGTACGAAAGAGAAACATGGTTGAGTTCGATGTTTCCCTTAAGCCTTGCCTTCAATGTCCCGTTTTCTATTGGTTCAGAAGCTTCCAAAACATCATTGATCCGGGCGTATGATGCCGAAGCCTGTGAAATGATATTGCTCATAAACCCTATCATGATAATCGGAAAAATAAGTAAAGCCAGATAACTGTTAAAAGCTGCAAAATCTCCCAGCGACATGTTTCCGGTAATTACAAAATGTCCTCCAAGCATCAGAATGGTCAGCATTGCAAGGTTAGCCGTGAAAGTGATAATTGGAATCAGCGCCGCAAACAACCGGAGTATGGCTAACCCGACATTCCGTGCATCGGTATTGGCTTCCAGAAATTTATGGTATTCAGGTTGCTGCGAATTGAGTACTCTAATAATGGCCGATCCCATGATGCTTTCGTTGATTACTTTGTTGAGCCAATCAATAATTTCGCGGCTTCGTTTAAACAGAACCTTCACTTTTCGGATTACCAAATAAAATGCCCCGCCAATAATCGGGATGATGGTTATTATGGGCACTGCCAGTTTATAGTTGATCATGAGCAGCAGCACACAGGTTCCGATAATAATAAAGACTGACGAAAAAATGGTAACCACAGCCATAGACACAAACATCTTGATGGAATCAATATCGGAGGTCAGGTTGGTCAGAAGTTTCGACGGATTCGTTTTCTGGATGTAGGAATAGCTTTGCCGTGAGATTTTGTCTGACAAACGGGTACGCAGGTCGCGACCAACTTTCTCGGATGCGAAAGTCTGCACAATACTTTGAAGGTAGGTGAAAAGGAAAATAACCAGCGATGCAACCAAAAACTCAAGCACGACGATTTTGAGAACAAAATGTCCTCCTGTAAAGGAATCGATAGCTCGAGAAATGATTTTAGGCAGTACTAAATTTACACCATTACTAAGCAGGGCAAATATGACCAGGAAGGCAACCATTCCCCTGTAGAGCTTCAATAAACTAAACACACTTGGCTTCCTTTCCTTATTCCCGGTTTTTTTATTTTCTGAATTACCCATTATTCGATTAAACTTGAAATACTAACTACAAAGTAACTGCAAAAGTGTTTAGTTTTTATGGAAATTTGTGATGGATATCGTTTTTGAAAAAGAAATAATCATCTTTCGGGTAAAATCCGGAAGGACGGCATATACTGCATTTTGAAATTTTCAAAAAACAAAGTCATTACTCTTTTTAGCAAAATAACTTCGAAAAAAATACAAATGGATGTCAATTAATTGGATTTTATTTCATAAATTTAATAGCATTAATCTCAATTTTAAGTCATTATAGTAAATGTCTTAAAATTTATCTGAAAGACTTCAGAGAAGCCAAAAGGTTTATAACGAATTTATTTGTCATTTGATAATTTGAGAATAAACCTCGATTATTCAGTTGTTCAGTATGAAAATAGTTCTTCTATTCGCTTTGGGATTAATCCTGCAAATCCAAAATGCGAATGAATGTTTTTGATTAACCTATAATTGCCCTTTCAGGCCACCATCCTGACTTTTGGGCAGACTAAGCTCCCATTAAAACTATTCTACGATTAATGGGTAAAAACTCACTTACTGCTGATGAGAAGGTTACAATTCCTTTTAAGATTCAAAAATTTAAAGCCATGAAAAAAGTATTTGGATGCTTTTTATTTCTTGTCTGTGGCTGCATGTTTTGCAGTGCACAACAGGTTGTTTCTTCCGGTGGATATGAGAAAATAGCGGGGATAACTGTTGATTGGGTCTTGGGTGGGAGCCTTACAGATATCACCTTTTACAATCTTAGCACCCTTACTGAAATCCCAAACGAACAGCTCCCAGGTTTCGGGACAACTATTAAAGTTTATCCTACGGTAACTGAACGTTACACTACAATTGAAATTTCACCCTTCGACTCCACAAGATTCTTTCTTGAAATATACAACCATTTAGGGATGAAAATTATTGACCGAATAATCATAAACCAACCTGTTTTGCAGGTCAATATGAGCAAGTTTTCCTCTGGGTTATATTACCTGAAAGTATTCGTACCCGGGAATAAACAGCCAGTAAAGATTGAAAAGATTGTGAAAATTTAAACCAAAACGCCATGAAAAAATTATTTACCATTCTTTTTGGGGCATTGCTCTCTTTTATGGTACTCAATGCCCAGGAAATAGCGCCACCTCAGGCTTTTAGTTACAAGGCATCTATTAACAAATCAAACGGACAGCCCATTGCCAATAAAGTGATCAGTTTACGGGTAAGCATTCTACAAAGCAGTAATGTTGGATCTGCTGTTTATATCGAGACTTTCAATCCAAAGACAAATGAATTTGGACAAATAGACATCGTAATTGGAAGAGGATATGGTTTTCCACTCATTGATTGGTCAAAGGATATCTATTTCCTTAAAACTGAGGTGGACGACAAAGGAGGAACAAATTATCAGACCATGTCAGTCACTCAATTATTATCCGTACCCTATGCACTTTATTCCGGTGAATCTGGAAATGGTTTTGCCACTACTTACAAGGAAGGTGAAATTCGGCCAATACTCAGTAGTGGTAAGGTAAGCATTGGAACTCCTCCTCCTGACTGGCCAAATATATGGCCTGATCTGGTAGTTAACGGAGTTACCACCCTGCGGAATAAACAAGATTGGGGTACAGGACTTATCTTTGATGCTTCAACACTCCCGCAAGGATATGGAAGTATGATTTTATCTACTGGAGGCCTTGCCGGGGAAGGTCCCGGAAAATTTATTTTCCGGCATGCTGATAATTCAATCTTTGTAATGGATAAAAACAGGCATGTTGGGATCAATTCAACAGATCCATACAATCCTGTATATACGCTGGATGTTGGAGGAGACATCAATTTCACGGGAAATCTGTACAAAAATGGCGAACCCTTTTCCTGTAATCCGTCATGGAATGAAATCACAGGGAAGCCTTTTACTTTCAATTCGCCGGTAGCTGGTCAGTTGCTTCAATACGACGGTTCAAACTGGATTAACTTTACTCCCGATTTCCCAATTCCCGTTTCCGAGCAATTAAATGATACCGATGGTGACACCAAAATAATGACCGAACTTTCTGCTGACGACGACCACCTTAGGTTTTATACCCATGGAGTTGAAAGGTTGAGGATTACACCTTCAGGTAATTTTGAAACATTTGGAGTTAATAATTCATTACATATAGGAAGTGGAGCTGGAAAGGTTTCAACCGGAACCTATAATACTTTCATTGGAGAAGGTGCAGGATTGAATAACACTACCGGCAATAGCAACACAGCGCTTGGTTATCAGGCAGCCAATTCAAATACCACTGGGGTTTGGAACACAGCAATTGGTTATCAGGCTCTTCTTTCGAACACCATCGGCAGCTATAATTCGGCGATTGGTTGGGGAGCGCTTGCTTCAAACACCCAGGGAAGGTTCAATACTGCAAATGGCTACCATACTCTTTACTCAAACACAGAAGGAATCCGAAATACAGCAACCGGCAATTGGGCGCTTGCATACAATACCACAGGAAATCAAAATACAGCAACTGGTAACTGGGCGCTCTTTTCAAATACCACAGGAAGTTTTAATACTGCAAATGGCAGTCAAGCCCTTCATTCAAATACGGAAGGAAATGGTAATATGGCAATAGGTTTTTTTGCCCTTCGTGAAAATACCACGGGTGATAATAATACTGCAGCGGGTAGCCTGGCGCTTGCAAATAATACTACAGGAAATTGGAATTCTGCAGTTGGTGGCAATTCACTTTCTTCAAATACGATAGGAGCAGGAAATACAGCGATGGGGTTTGCAGCACTTTTTTCAAATACTGAAGGGTGTGGAAATACTGCAAGTGGTAATCAAGCGCTTAGTTCAAATTCAACTGGAAATGGTAATACTGCAACTGGCAATGCGGCGCTAAAATCAAACACCACTGGTAGTAATAATACTGCAAACGGTAATGATGCACTAGCTTCAAACACCATTGGGGATTCTAATACAGCAATTGGATTTATGGCGCTTACTTCAAATACCGAAGGAACTGCTAATACCGCTATTGGCAGGGCAGCCCTCACTTTAAACACCATTGGAATGCAAAATTCTGCAACTGGTCATGGGGCACTTAGTTCAAACACTTCTGGAAACAGCAATACTGCCAATGGCACTCATGCGCTTAGTTCAAATTCAACTGGTAATGCTAATACTGCAACAGGTAATGAGGCGCTAAAATCAAATACCACCGGAAATGAGAATACTGCCTATGGATATCAGGCACTTTTATCCAACATCACTGGTACCGGAAATATAGCAATTGGTGTAAGCGCATTATCTTTTAATACCACCGGAAATGGTAATATAGCAATTGGCAAGAATGCTCTTTTTTCAAACACCACAGGAGAGGGTAATACTGCAACTGGCGGTTTCGCGCTTTCTTCAAACACCACCGGAAACGGTAATACTGCAAACGGTACTCATGCGCTTGTGTCAAATATCACTGGAAATGCGAACACTGCAAATGGTCACAGTGCGTTAAAATCAAACACCACTGGTAACATGAATACTGCAAACGGTTCGGGAGCACTTAGTTCAAACACAACCGGAAGCAATAATACGGCGTTAGGCGTTAATTCACTTACTTCAAATACCGTTGGGGAATCTAATACATCAATCGGATTTATGGCGCTTTTTTCAAATACCGAAGGAGGCGAAAATACCGCTATCGGCAGACAAGCTCTTTATTCAAATTTAACTGGAAATGATAATACTGCAACTGGTCATGGTGCACTTATTTCAAACACCACCGGAAACAATAATACAGCAATTGGAGTCTGGTCTCTTGCTTCAAATTCAACAGGAAATGCCAATACTGCAATTGGTAATGGTGCGCTTACTTCAAATATTGCAGGTGAAGGCAACACCGCAACTGGCTATCATGCACTTTATTCCAATACCACAGGTACTGAGAATACCGCGTCCGGATTCGGGGCTCTTGCCCAGAATATTTCCGGATGTAAAAATACGGCAAACGGAATTCTGGCGCTCTCTTCAAACACCATCGGAAGCCATAATGCAGCATTTGGGGAACAGGCGCTCTGCTATAACACCATTGGAGACTATAACACGGCAACTGGCACAGGTGCGCTAAATTCAAACATAGAAGGACATGGAAATACTTCGACCGGATATCATTCGCTTTTTCTAAACACAAGAGGCTCAAGCAATACGGCAAATGGATTTCATGCACTTTTTGCAAATATTGAAGGCGACGGAAATACTGCTATTGGTAATGAGTCACTTTATTCTAACACTTCCGGAATAAATAATACCGCATCTGGAGTGGAAGCGCTTTATTCAAATATCACCGGACAATATAACACTGCAATCGGTTATAAAGCTGATGTGACTACAAGTGATCTCTTCAATGCTACTGCCATTGGATATAATGCAAAAGTGAATGACAACAACAAAATCGTTTTAGGGAATGCAAGTGCAACCACGGTCGGAGGATACGGAACCTGGACTAATTATTCTGACAGAAGACTAAAAGAGAACATCATCTACAAAAATGAACTTGGTCTAAGTTTTATTTCAAGGCTAAAACCGGTTTCGTACAATTATATTGACGATGCGAACAAACGCCGGCGCGATGGGCTGATTGCCCAGGATGTGGAACAAATCCTTAATGAATTGGGAATAGAGTTCAGTGGTTTGATTATTGATGACGATCCTATGAAAACCATGAACCTTTCATATCCCGAATTCGTGATTCCTTTAATAACCGCTGTTCAGGAGCAGCAGAAACAAATTGAATTCCAGCAGAAACAAATTGATGAATTAAGACAACTGTTAGAAATATTGGTGCAAAAATAAACGAATACAATTCTTTATACTCTGTAGTGAAATCACAATTCGAATACTTTATCTTTGGTGCAAACTTTGAAAAATGACCAATCATAAAATAATTATAGCCATTGACGGCCATTCATCGTGCGGGAAAAGCACGATTGCCAAAGCAGTTGCCGCCAGGTTCGGATATATTTTCATGGACAGCGGCGCCATGTACCGGGCAGTAACTTTATATGCGCTTCGTCACAAGCTTGTTGCCGACGGTGAGGTTAAGCGGGAAGAACTGATTAACTCACTGCCTCAAATTAAAATCGAAATTCGTTACCATCCTGAGATACAAAAGAGTGTCACTTTTCTGAACGGGGAAAATGTAGAAGAAGAAATCAGGCAATTACCCGTCTCTCAGAATGTAAGCCCGGTGGCAACTATTGCCGAAGTTCGAAAGGCAATGGTTAAATTGCAGCGCGAAATTGGCAAAAATAAAGGAATTGTGATGGATGGCCGCGACATAGGCACGGTAGTTTTTCCTGAGGCTGAACTGAAATTTTTCGTAACAGCATCGGCTGAAATTCGCGCCAAACGTAGGTTTGATGAACTAACTGCTCTGGGTGAAATAGTTTCGTTTGCCGAAATTCTTCAAAATGTAGAGGAGCGCGACCGCATTGATTCAACACGTGTCGCAAGTCCACTGCGCAAAGCCGATGATGCTCTGGTATTGGACAACAGCAATTTGACGCAGGAAGAGCAATTGGAATGGGTAATAAAACAAGTTGAAGCGCGATTGATTATAAATAGTCAGCCGCCAGCCGCTAGCTGCTAGTTGCTAGCACCTTGCAAAAAAGGAGAATGTCCTATGTCATTTTTCTATTAATATCTTACATTAACTGTGATCATAGAAATTGACCAGAAATCGGGGTTTTGTTTCGGGGTAGTAAATGCCATCGGAAAAGCAGAAGAAACGCTGAAGGCCGAAGATATGCTTTATTCGCTCGGTCACATCGTGCACAATGAACTCGAAGTAAAACGGCTCGAGGAAATGGGTCTGAAGAAAATTAATCACGAAGAGTTTTTCAAACTTAAAAACTGCAAAGTTCTTATTCGGGCACATGGCGAGCCGCCTTCGACCTACGAATATGCCCGGGAGAACAATATTTCATTGATTGATGCGACTTGTCCGGTAGTTTTAAGGCTCCAGCAAAGGGTGAAAAAAGCTTCTGAAACCATGAAAAACGAAAATGGACAACTGGTGATCTTTGGTCATTTGGGTCATGCTGAAGTTGCAGGTCTTGCAGGTCAAACCAATCATGAAGCAATTATTATCGATCATCCTGAAGATTACCGGAAACTTGATCCCTCGCGGCCGGTAATTGTATTTTCGCAAACCACCAAGTCGGTTGACGACTTCAGAAAGCTGACACAAAATATTCGGGATCAGTCTCAGTCAGGACAGGTCGAGACGCACGATACCATTTGCCGGCAGGTTTCAAACAGGATGTCACATCTCCATAAATTTGCTGCACGGTTTGAAGTTATTATTTTTGCAGGTGGCCGCCAAAGCTCTAATGCGCAGGTACTTTTTGATGTCTGCAAAAAGCAAAATGAACACAGCTATTTTGTGTCTTCTCCTGAAGAAGTAAAATCAGAATGGTTTTCAGGAGTTGAAACCGTTGGTATTTGCGGGGCAACCTCAACACCACAATGGTTAATGGAAAAGGTAGCTGAAAAGATCAGGCAAATTTAAGTCTTCGTTGGCGCCCGACAATTTTTCTTTTTTGTGTTTCTTAGTGATTTTGTGCCTTCGTGGCTAAAAAAATATCTTGCCACAAAGTCACCAAAACACAAAGGTTTCACAAAGCAAAAAGTAATTTACCGGATGGGGTTTTCGTTACAGGAATTTTGTCGTTCCTCTGACTTCATTTATCTTAGTCCTGAATTTTAATGACTGATATTTTCCTGAAATACTTTAACTTACTTGGATCGAATGTGTTTTTCAGCTAAATAAACAATTATGGCAACCAAAAATATGAGTTCAGAAGGATCAATTAAAAGAAAGAAATTACAGAAGATAGGTGTTTTTACTTCAGGTGGCGATTCCCCGGGAATGAATGCCGCTATTCGTGCTGTAACACGTGCAGCTTTGGCCAATAAATTAAAAGTGGTAGGTATCAGGCGTGGGTATCAGGGTATGATTGAAGGTGATTTTATTAATTTGAAATCGTCCGATGTCAGCGGTATTCTGCAATTGGGCGGCACCATGCTTAAAACAGCGCGGAGTGCAGAGTTCAGGACTGCGGAAGGACGTGAGAAAGCATTTCAGCAACTGAAAAAAGCTGATATTGACGCAGTGGTTGTGATCGGCGGCGATGGCTCGTTTACCGGTGCACTGGTCATGTCTCAGGAATACGATATATCGTTCGTTGGAATCCCCGGCACCATTGACAACGATATGTATGGCACTGATTACACGATTGGCTACGATACTGCGCTGAACACTGTAGTTGAGGCTGTAGATAAAATTAAAGATACAGCCCGCTCGCACGGACGGATTTTCTTCGTTGAAGTAATGGGCCGTGAGGCCGGTCTTTTAGCATTAACCAGCGGAATTGCCTGTGGCGCTGAAGTTATTTTAATTCCTGAAGCAAAAGGTGATTTCAACAGCCTGAAAAAGTTTCTGGATAAAGGATATAGAAATAAGGAAACCAGCGGAATTGTAATGGTTGCTGAAGGCGATGAGGCTGGCGGCGCACTGAAAATAGCGGAGGATGTACGGAAATCGCATCCTGATCTGGATGTACGCGTTTCCATTTTAGGGCACATTCAGCGTGGCGGAAGCCCAACCGCCAAAGATCGGGTAAATGCAACCAAAATGGGAGTGGCGGCTATCGAAGCGCTACTTGATGATCAGAAAAGTATCATGATTGGACTCGATAATGAAAAGATTGTGCATGTTCCTTTCAATAAAGCGGTGAAATTAAACCATACCATTGATACCAATTTGCTGGACATTCAGAAACTGTTGAATATTTAACTTCAGTCTTCTATCTTGAAATAGGAAATCAGTTTCTTCAGGTTTTTGGCATGTCCTGAAATGCTTTTAGAATTGACCGACAATTGGAACGACGATTCTGCATTTTGCTGGGTCACCATATTCAGTTGCTGTATTCCCTGATTGATTTCCTCTGAGCTTATTTTTTGTTCGAGACTCGATTTCGCAATTTGTTTGACCAAATTGGCTGTATGTTCAATATCCGGAATAATTTCGAGTAGTTTGGCGCCGGTTTCCTGAGCCTGAAGTAATCCCTTTGACGATAGTTCGTTAATTTCCTTTGCAGCAAGCTGTGACCTTTCGGCTAACTTTTTAATTTCGGCCGCTACAACTCCGAATCCTTTTCCCTGAATTCCGTACCTGGAAGCTTCAATAGCGGCATTGATCGCCAACAGGTTCGTCTGTTTGGCAATTTCTCCAACGATCGAAATTTTCTGAACAATGTTGTTCATTGACTGGATCAAAGCTTTGGTTGATTCGTTACCTACCTGCATTCCCAGTGCGGCTTTAATGGCTATTTTTTCGGTTTCCTGCGCATTGCGTGTATTTTGTTGGATGCGCGACATCATCAGTTCCATCGAGGTCGAAATCTCTTCGGATGATGCGGCCTGATTATTGGCCCCGTCAGCCAGTTTGACCGACGAATCAAGCAATTCGAGACTGCTGTCAGCAATAATGTCCGAACTTTGAATAATTTCACTCAGAATGGTAGTTAGCTTCGAGGCCATCATGGTGAGTGATTCGGCCAAATCTCCAATTTCATCGTTTTGCTTAATATTCAGCCTGGAGTTAAGATTACCTGTTGAGATCATCCGTGCAAAATTGACGCCTTTAACAATCGGGGCGCTAATTTTTCCGGCAATAAAATAAATAATAATGAAAAGTAGTACCAGGCCAAAAAAACCAACTAAAATGGCATTATAGAATACTTTTTTTGGTTCCTGAAGAATAACCCGGGTTGGAACTTCGACTCCAATAATCCATTTGGTGGTAATATTCCCTATCCTGATGGGTTGAAGCGAAACAAAATACTCCTCGTTATTTTGCGAATTTGTATAGGTGAATGAATTCGAAATATGACCACTTGCTTGTTCCTGAATTGATTTAAACGAAATACTGTCGGAGGCAAGATTCTTAAAAAAATCTTTCCCTGTAAGAGTTTGATCAGTATGTGCTACAATCATTCCATTGCCGGCAACAATATACGAAACGGATTCTTTAAACGGATTTATTCCCGCTATCAGTTTGTTCATGTGTGACAGTGAAATATCAATCCCTACCAATCCTTCGAATTGTCCTGAAGGGCTTTGAATCGGAACAAAAAGCGCGGTCATCAGAACTCCTGCCAATTCTTTGGTTACCACGTCGTAATACGGATCCCAAATCATTTCCCTGTTCATCTCCCGCGCAATGTAATAGATTCCTTTAATTTCGGCATTGGTTGTATCAACTATGGCCTTTTGAAACTTGATCTGATTGTTTGCACGGTAAAAGCTATTCCGTATCCGCCCGTTCTTTTTGGTGTAGCCTGGATAAAGTGTCTTTAATTCCCAGTAAAGTCCAACAGATAAAAAACCGGGATTTTTATCCAGATTGCTGTAAAGAACGTTTTCGAAGAATGCATCGCGCTGTGCAGGTTCATATTTTTTGTGTGTTCTGAACACATTTTGCATCGTACGGGCCGATTCCATCATCACATTTAATTCTTCCGAAATCTTGTTTTGGTATTCGCGGGTTGAACCTTTAACAATCTCGATTGAATCGGAATATGCAGTTTTTTGAAGATGGTAACTGATATATCCAATTGCAACACAGTAAATTATAGTCGCGGCGCTGAGGATGTATATGTTTAGTTTAAGCTTTAAATTAAATCTTCTATTGCTCATGACGGTCAAAATTATCCTGTTGACTAATTAATAAAATGATGTGAATTCTGAAGATTATTGAACTTTGACTAAGGTAGAATTATAAATTGAAATTCAGAAACTAAATTAGACAGATAATCAAAATGAAAATCCAGCCGAAATAAATGCACTTCTCCCGACATTGTTGATTCCTGATCCGTGCGTGCGGTAATCCTCATTCAAGATATTCTGTAGTCCTAAATTCAATTTTACTGAAGCTATCTGGTATCCGGCGTAAAGGTTTACAACCTGCCAGCCTGGCGTACCGCCTTGTGGAATCCGGTTGTCGCTCATATCGCCTTGTGCAAGCCTGTCTTGTTTGGATGCAAACAAAAATTCGGCTGAGTAAAATATATTCCTGAATTTGCAGGTGCCGGCTAACCTGCCATTTAAAGGAGGGATTCTTCGCAATGGTTCATTCTTGGTCATGTTTTGTCCGTAAGTATAAGAAATACCTCCGTTGATCTCCAGTCTGGCCAGAGCTTTCCAATTAAATGAAGATTCAAAACCACGGATATATGCTTCTTCAACATTTTCTTTTTTATATACCTGATATCCGTCAATGAACCGGCCTTCTTCCTTTGTCCGGGTGATTAACTGATTAAGATTCATGTAATAAGCAGCTACAGTCCCGGAAAGTTTTGCGAGACTGAGTTTGTACCCCAATTCGTAATTTTGCGATTTTTCAGGTTTTAAATTGTATGCAGGAACCTCATACCTGAAATCAACAATTCCAAGTGTTCCGAGATCGTCAATGTTTGGCGCACGAAACCCACTGCTGAAGGCGCTGTAAATGTGATGCTCCCGGCTAATGTTATATATCAGCGCCGAATTAAAAACAAGGGCTTCAGGCGAAATCTTAACCTTGCCCAAAGTATTGTCGGTTATATTAATACTGAACGAATTAAACCGGACTCCACCATCAAAAATCCATTTGCCAAAATCAAAATGATGAAGGGTAAAAATGGAATAATTGCCGTATTGTGAATGATCAGGATATAAACCACGCTTATTTACAGTCAGCCCACTGTCTGATGTGTTTAGCTCAGTTCGCGAACTGCCCACCTGATCGTGGTAAATTTCTATTCCTGAATTGGCGGTCCAGACAGAGCTCAATTTAGAGTCAAAATCAAAAGTTAAACCAAGAGTATTAACTTGATCTCTTTCCCGGATCATTTGGTTGCTTCCATTTTTCTGACTAATCCGTCCTTCCATATTTCGTTGCCACGAAGCAATAAACCTGAGCTGATTGAAAAGCTTCCCCTGACCCTGGACATTCATTCGGACATAGGTCAACATTCGCTGCTGAGGATTGAATTCGTTCAACAGGTAGTTTTCGAGTACCACTTTATGGTACACCGGAACATGTTGTTGCCTGTTGAACTGATTAGCAAAAGTGAGTTGAATATTTTCACCGAGAGTTGCTATAATTTTCGTGTTAAAAGCGTATTCATTATATCCGGATGGACTTTGTTTGCCGGTATTCTTTCCTCCGATAATATCGCCAAAGTTATGGTAGGTTGCCCCAACCAAAGCGGCGTATTTCTTTGAGCTGAATTCCAGTTCGCTGTGGCCAGTTTTTTCCATGTCACCCGTCATATATTTGCCCAAAACAGAGCCCTTAAATGTTGATTTTTCCTGATTCAATTCCGGTGACTTTGTAAATACCTGAAGCGCACCGCCAATTGCATCAGTTCCGTATTGTACCGAACCAGTCCCTTTAGCCGCTTCGATCTGGTCAATTGAAAATACATCAATCGTATTCAGATATTGGTTTGGACCGTAACGGTAAATCGAATTGTTTAGCCGGATGCCATCAATTAAAAGCAGGGTTTGGTTTCCGGTTAATCCTCTTATAAAAGGTGATCCGCCTCCATGGTTGGTTTTCTGAACAAATAATCCATTCATATTCGCTAAAGCCTCAGGCGTTGTGCGAGGGATAAAACTATCCAGCGACTTTCTGTTCAGATAGCTGATGCTGTATGGAACAGTTATGGTCTCCTGTGGCTTGCGTTGTGTGGTTATAACTACTTCCTGAATTGAATAAACCGCTGTGGTATCAATCTGTCCTTTAGCAAAAATACTGGTTATGAGCATTAGAAAGTTGAAGAAGTATCTTTTCATAGATCAATAAACTTTTACATACTTCGAATTAAACAAAACAAATTCATTATATGCCAGTATAAATTGCTTTTAATGGTTTTTTATTAACATTCCTAAAACACCTATTCGATTCAGAAATCTTTTTCGGTATTTTGCAAACATGATAGATGAAGTACTTTTTGCTGATGTGATTTTACCCCTGCCTATCGATTATCGGTTTACCTATCGGGTCCCGGCATCTTTTCAGGTGCGCATAAAAACCGGTGTTCGTGTTATTGTGCAGTTTGGGAAACGAAAATTTTTCTCGGCGTTGGTTTACAAGCTTCATCAAAATAGGCCAGTTGGCGATTTCGAAATCAAAGACATTGATGCAATACTGGACGAAGAGCCAATTATTAGCGAAAAACAACTCGTTTTATGGGAGTGGATTGCCAATTACTATTGCTGTACCCTGGGCGAAGTTTATAAAGCTGCGCTACCTTCAGGACTTAAGCTTGAAAGCCAGACAAAAATCAGCCTTAATCCTGAAGCCATAACAGGAGATGGGTTTAATGATAAAGAAACCGCTGTTATCCTTTTACTCGAAAGCCGGAAAACAGCCAGCATTCAGGATTTAAACCGGTTCCTCGGGCAACTGTCTTCATTTGCAATCCTGAAGATGTTACTCGAAAAGAATGCGGTAATTGTTGAAGAGCAACTTCGTGAAAGTTATATACCAAAATTGGTATCAACAGTCAGGCTAAGTCCTGAATACCAATCAGAGGAAAAACTGAGCGCAATGCTTGATCTACTTGCCAGAAAGGCAAAAAAGCAGGAGCAGCTTCTTAAAATTTTTCTTGCTGAAACCATTTATGGCGATTTAGGACAGACTGAAATCAGTAAAAAGGATCTGCTCGAATTGGCCGATGTTTCGGATGCTGCGCTGAAAGGACTGGAAGAAAAGCAGGTTCTGGAAGTGTTTCAAAAAGAAATAGGACGGATAAGCCGGCCTCAAAGTGACGAATTGACGATCAAAGAGCTTTCCGAACCTCAGCAAAAAGCGTACGATGAAATTCTGGCACAGTTTCAAACCCAGCAAACTGTTTTACTGAATGGAGTTACTTCGAGCGGTAAAACCGAAATTTATATCCGGCTGATTGAAGAACAATTGAAACTCGGCAAACAGGTATTATATCTTGTTCCTGAAATCGGGCTGACCACACAAATTATTACCCGTTTGAAAACTGCATTCGGTGATTTGGCCGGAATTTATCACTCCAAATTTAATGACGCCGAACGGGTCGAAATCTGGTTTAATGTGCTGAATGAAAAATCAGGAAAGACGGGCCAGCAGTATAAAGTAATACTTGGGGCACGTTCAGCTATTTTTCTTCCTTTCAGAGATTTGGGATTGATTATTGTTGATGAGGAACACGAAAATTCATACAAGCAATTTGATCCTGCGCCACGCTACAATGCCCGTGATATGGCCATCGTAATGGGCAATATTCATGGAGCAAAGGTTCTTTTAGGTTCGGCGACGCCATCGTACGAAACCTTTTTCAATGCCAAAGCCGGAAAATATGGTTTGGTCAATCTTTCAGAACGGTTTCAGGATATCGAAATGCCCGAGCTTATTCCGGCTAACACACAAGAAGCCTACAAACGCAAGCAAATGCGCTCGATCTTCACTCCTGAACTTTACGATGAAATAAAATCGGCCCTTTCCAACAAAGAGCAAGTTATTCTTTTCCAGAACAGGAGAGGGTTTGCTCCGTTCGTGCAGTGCGGAAAATGTGGCTGGATTCCTAAATGCAAGTACTGCGATGTGAGCAAAACTTACCATAAGAACCGTGCTGCCTTGATTTGCCATTATTGCGGACACACCACTTCACTGGCAATTAAATGTGATGAATGTGGCTCGGATGAAATTAAAACCCGCGGCTTTGGAACCGAAAAGATAGAGGATGAAATACAGCTTTTATTTCCTGAAGCCCGTGTAGCGCGGATGGATTTGGACACGACCAGGGCAAAAAAAGCGTATGACCAGTTGATCTGGCAGTTCGAAACCGGTAAAATCGATATTCTGGTTGGTACCCAAATGGTTACCAAAGGACTCGACTTCGATCATGTTCGGGTGGTGGGTGTTTTGAATGCGGACAATCTGCTGAACTATCCTGATTTCCGTTCCTACGAACGCAGTTACCAGTTGATTATGCAGGTGAGTGGCCGTGCAGGACGTAAACATAACAGGGGCAAAGTTATTGTACAAACCAGTCAGCCCAATCATCCGGTCATTCAGGATGTGATTGCCAACGATTATTACCGGTTGTTTAGCCGGCAAATGGCCGAACGAAAAATGTTCAGGTATCCACCCTATTACCGGCTCATTAAAATAGTAGTGAAACATCAGAACCGCGACCGGCTTGATTTGGCGGCATCACATATTGCAACAGCTTTATGCGCCATTTTCAATAAAAATGTGCTTGGCCCGGAATATCCGGTTGTTGGGCGAATCCAAATGTGGTTTCAGAAAGAAATACTGATCAAATTACCGCGTGACGGCAAAATTCAGGAGGCCAAATCGAAGATCATGGAAATCATCAGTCGTGCCAAATCTCAACCGAATAACAGCCGGTTAATTGTTTATGCCAATGTGGATCCGATGTAGATAAAAAGCAGGAAAAGGTCAATAGTCATTCGTCATTAGAAAAGAGGAAAGAGGAAAGAGTGATCAGTTTTCAGTCGTAGTGAATAAGTAGGATTTCTCAAAATCTTGCCCATAGGGGCATCAATGTCAATAGTAAGTTAAACCAAGATCAATATACCAACATTCGGTTCCTGGCAGAACCAAAAATTGAGCGAACTCCGAAAAGTAAAAAAACAGTAATTTAGTCATCCGATGAATTCCTAATTAACTGATTAGCAGACTGATATTTTTTAAGTCTTTTGCAAAAACATTCATCGGATGACTTTTCGGAGTGGCCTCAAAAATTTAAATTTAAACAGTTTGTAAGTTTCACTAAGTTTTATTTTGCTCAATGCGTTTACTCAGGTTTTTGGATTGTTTTGTATGAAACTCCTGAAATTCTAATTTGTGTTTTCTTCCCATATCCATCACCCTGAGGATAGAATTAATATAGCCCTTCACTGATAAGCAAAATCTTTGATTTACCAGATAAGAATATTTCTAAATTAGTTCTAATTACACCTCTCCTGAAAAAACAGTTAAATCGGCCAGACTACCACTTTGATCATCCAGAATGCCAGTTTGGTAATTGGTTTAATTTTTCTTCAACTGTGATGTCAATTTATTGTTTCGATGTTCATAACTTTAATCGCGAATAGTTCCTAAATCACAGACAACAAAACTGTTCGCACATTGATTTTTTAATACCCATACAAATAAAAAACCAATAAACAGAAGGCAAGCAGGAGAAGATGAATGATGCAAAACAACAAAAGACCCAAAAATCCTGATTTTTTCTGAATAAGCGCCCCCGGGGAAACCCAAATACAACCAAACCCTGTTGAAAAACCGGGTTGGTAAGGATGACAACCCCGCCACAGCGTGCAGGCCCTCCAAAGGCGGGCAGGCATTACAACAACGACAACAACGACAACCATTAAAACAATGACAACAACAGAAACAATCCCAACAATAGAAACATTAAAAAAACAATAACTTTTAAATCCACCATTTATGAAAACAAAATTTTTACTTCGATTAAAAAACGTGTTATTACTCCCTTTGCTCTTTTTGCTGTTTACGGCAATGAGCACGATTGGGATGGCGCAAACGGTAAATGTTACCACTGATAAAGACGACTACTACCCAGGCGAATGGGTAATTATTACCGGTTCGGGCTGGCAAGACGATGCCAATGTACAACTCACATTGACACACCTTGATCCTTTACCAGATCCGCTTCACGCCCACGAATCATGGCTGGTTCAGCCCAATGCCGAGGGTTATATTTACTACGAATGGTATGTGGATACCATGGAACTTGGAACCTCCTTCGACCTGACTGCCCTTGGTATGACCACCGGGCTAACGGCAACAACTTATTTTACAGATGCAGCAACAAAAGACACATATCCGTCTGCTTTCTCAACTTTTACAGGAGGTTCAACATATTGCCAAGGGGCTACGCCAACAAATCTTAGTGTAAGCTGGACTACGACAAATTGTGGAACAGCAGGCTCTAGTGTAAATATTCCTATCACAATTAAATGGTTTAATACTTCAAGCGGAACCGCAGTTTCAACAATTAATACAAATGCTGGAACTACTACTTCATCCTACACCCCACCTACGACAGTATCAGGAACCCTAAATTACTATGTGGTTGTTTCATGGAATGCCGGGACCAATTGCGCTCCTGCAGGAAGCATTACTAGTGGAACACAAGCAGTAATTGTAAATGCACCACCAACAACTGCTAATGCAGGAACTGATCAAACAATTTGTATTGCTGATGTTTCAGCAATATTGGCAGCAAACACACCTTCCGTTGGAGCAGGTATATGGTCAGTAGTTAGTGGTCCAAGTTCATCTTTGGCTCAATTCAGCAGCACAACCAACCCGGCCGCAACATTTACCCCGGCTGGCGGAGCAGGTGTTTATACCTTAACATGGACAATCAGCAATGCACCATGTACGGCATCAGCCGATAACGTGGCAATTACTTTTAATGCTGTACCTACCATAGCAAATGCCGGCCCGGATCAAACAGTTTGTGCAGCAACAGCAACACTTGCCGGAAATACTGCAACAACTGGTACCGGAACATGGACATTGGTAAGTGGTACCGGAACAATTACCACACCGGGTAGTCCAACATCAGGAGTTACAGGTTTAGGAGTTGGTGCAAATACTTTCCGCTGGACAATTTCCAATTCACCATGTACAGCATCATCAGATGAAGTGGTGATTACAAGAAATGCATCGCCAACAACATCCAATGCTGGTCCTGATCAAACAATTTGTATTGCCGATGTTTCTGCAACATTAGCAGCCAATACACCTTACGTTGGAGCAGGAGTATGGTCAGTTGTTAGTGGTCCAAGTTTATTGGCAACTCAATTCAACAGCACAACCAACCAGGCCGCAACCTTTACCCCGGCTGGTGGTGCAGGTGTTTATACATTGCGTTGGACAATAACCAATGCACCGTGTACAGCATCAACCGATGATGTAGTTATTTCTTTCAAAGGTAATCCAACAACAGCAAATGCCGGCCCCGACCAAACAGAAGCAACAACTTGCGGATTAACACAGGTAACACTTGCAGCTAATGCACCTTCAGTGGGTACAGGGGCATGGAGTATTGTATCGGGTGCCGGTGGCTCATTTGGAAATGCCGCCAGTCCGACCTCGACATTTACCGGAACAGCAGGTGCAACTTATACCTTAAAGTGGACTATTTCAAACAGTCCATGTACGGAATTTACTGATTTAGTTGACATTACGTTTAACAAAAATCCTACAACAGCAGCTGCCGGACCTGATCAAACAGGAGCAGCAACTTGTGGATTAACACAAGTAACACTTGCTGCCAACACGCCAACAGTTGGTACAGGAGCATGGAGTATTGTATCGGGTGCTGGTGGCTCATTTGTTGATGCATCCAGTCCGACGTCAACATTTAGCGGAACGGCAGGAACTACTTATACTTTACGCTGGACAATAACAAATAGTCCTTGTACAGCGTCAACCGATGATGTGGTGGTTAAATTCAATCAAAATCCAACCGTGGCTGATGCCGGTCCCGATCAAACTGATGCGGCAACCTGCGGATTAACAACAGTAACATTGACCGCCAATACTCCTACAATTGGAACAGGAAGCTGGAGCAAGATATCAGGATCAGGTGGTTCTTTCAGTGACGCATCGAGTCCTTCATCCACTTTCAGTGGTTCAGCAGGAAATACTTATACATTGCGATGGACGATATCGAACAGCCCATGTACAGCATCAACAGACGATGTGGTAATTACTTTCAACGAAAATCCGACAATAGCTAATGCCGGTTCAGATCAGACAGGAGCATCCACCTGTGGATTAACTACTGTAGCACTTTCTGCAAATAATCCTACTAAAGGAACAGGGCAGTGGAGTGTAGTTTCTGGTACAGGTGGTTCATTCAGCAATGCATCAAGCCGTACTTCAGACTTCACTGGTGTAGCAGGCAGTGAATATACATTAAGATGGACTATAACAAATGGTCCATGCATTTCTACCGATGATGTTATTATAAAATTTAATCAAAATCCTATTACAGCAAATGCAGATGGGGATCAAATCATCTGCACAACAACAGGGAGTGCAACATTGGCAGCAAATACGCCTTCTATCGGAACTGGCGCATGGTCAGTGGTCAGTGGTCCAAGTTTATCGGCCTCTCAATTCAGCAGCACAACTAACCCTGCCGCAACATTTACCCCGGCTGGCGGAGCAGGTGTTTATACATTGCGTTGGACAATCAGCAATGCACCGTGTACTGCTTCAACTGATGATGTTTTAATCACTGTAAAAGCACCACCGACTGTCGCAAATGCCGGTTCTGACCAGACAGGTTTAACTACCTGCGGTTTAACTACAGTAACTCTTGCTGCCAACACACCAACCGTTGGAACAGGAGCATGGAGCATTGTAACAGGAGCAGGTGGCTCATTTGGAAATGTCGCCAGCCCAACTTCAACATTCAGTGGAACAGCAGGTACAACTTATACCTTAAAGTGGACTATTTCAAACAGTCCATGTACGGAATCCACTGATTTAGTTGACATTACGTTTAACAGAAATCCAACCGCTGCAAATGCCGGTACTGATCAAACAGGAGCAGCAACCTGCGGTATAACTCAGGTAACACTTGCTGCCAATACACCCACAGTTGGTACAGGAGCCTGGAGCATAGTTTCTGGCGCTGATGGTTCATTTGGTGATGCATCCAGTCCGACTTCTACATTCAGCGGAACGGCTGGGGTAAGTTATACTTTACGTTGGACAATTACCAATAGTCCTTGTACAGCATCAACCGATGATGTGGTGATTAAATTCAATCAAAATCCAACCGTTGCTGATGCCGGTCCCGATCAAACGGGAGCAGCAACCTGCGGAACAACGCAGGTAACATTGGCTGCCAATACTCCTTCAATAGGAACAGGAAGCTGGAGCGTTGTATCGGGTGCAGGTGGTTCGTTCGGAACTGCATCCAGTCCCACTTCTACCTTCAGTGGAACTGCAGGTACAACTTATACTTTACGCTGGACAATTTCGAATGCACCTTGTACAGCTTCAACCGATGATGTGGTGATTAAATTTAATCAAAATCCAACAACAGCAAATGCCGGTTCTGACCAGACAGGTTTAACTACCTGCGGCTTAACAACAGTAACTCTTGCTGCCAATACACCAACCGTTGGTACAGGTGCATGGAGCATAGTATCGGGTGCTGGTGGTTCATTTGGAAATACCGCCAGTCCAACATCAACATTCACCGGAACAGCAGGTACAACTTATACCTTAAAGTGGACTATTTCAAACAGTCCATGTACGGAATCCACTGATGTAGTTGACATTACGTTTAACATAAATCCTACAACAGCAACTGCCGGTCCCGATCAAACAGGAGCAGCAACCTGCGGTTTAACAACAGTAACTCTTGCAGCAAATGCGCCAACAGTTGGAACAGGAGCCTGGAGTATTGTATCAGGTGCTGGTGGTTCATTTGGTGATGCAGCCAGTCCGACATCAACATTCAGCGGAACGGCAGGAATTACTTATACATTACGTTGGACAATTACAAATAGTCCTTGTACAGCATCCACCGATGATGTGGTGATTAAATTCAATCAAAATCCAACAGCATCCAATGCAGGTCCGGATCAAACACTTTGTCTCTCAACGGCTGCAACTCTGGCAGCAAATGCTCCGTTAATAGGAACAGGAGCATGGTCAATAGTATCTGCACCAAGCATGTTATTGAGCCAGTTCAGCAGTACCACAAACCGGAATGCAACATTTACACCTGCTGACGGACCTGGTACTTACAAGTTGCGTTGGACAATCAGCAACAATCCGTGCATTGCATCAACCGATGATGTTGATCTCATTTACAATCCTCGTCCAACCGGTGTAATCAGCGGAACAACATCCATCTGCGCCGGAAGCAATGCAACATTAAGAATTGATGTTACCGGAACAGGTCCCTGGAGCGGAACCATAAATAACGATGGCTCATTCAGTGGCACAACCAGTCCAATTTACGTTACAGTAAGTCCTTCTGCAAATACAACATACACAATTGCTACTTTAAGTGATAAAAATTGTATCGCAAATGCAGGAGATAAAACAGGTAGCGCAACTGTAACAGTAAATGCATTGCCAATTGCAACAATTAAACCTTCATCACAGATTGTCTGCTATAATGCTTTTGGAGGTATTGGAGCCTCGGGCACCGGTGGTGCCAGCGTTACCATCTCATACAGCCTTGACGGAGTTAATACTTTAACTGATACAAAAACTTTAAACGGACCTGGCACAAACCTACTTGGAGGTGATTTTATAGTAGGCCCCATTACAGCCAATACAACAGTTACTCTGATTAGTACTTCATTGAATGGCTGTTCTACAATTTCTCCTCAGCCAAGTGTAACAATTACGTTAGAAACAACACTGCCAACATGGACAACTGTTGCCGGAGCGCTTGACCGGACTGTTGAATGTAGCGATGCAACTGCATTGGCAAACGCACAGGCACTTGTCCCAGCTGCTACCGATAATTGTCCCGGAACATTAGTACCTGTTAAAACGGCTGGTTCATTTGTTGCTGGTAGTTGCCCGCAAGCTGGAACCTACACAAATACATGGGTTGTTACTGATGCAGCAGGGAATGAAGTTATTAGTGCATTTACACAGGTTATTACGATCGAAGATACCACTAATCCGGTAATCGACAATACAGCAAAAGCAAACCTGACCGTTGAATGTGACGGTGCTGGCAATACTGCCACTATCACAACATGGTTGGCTGCCAATGCCGGTGCAACTGCTGGTGACGCCTGCAGTTCGGTAACCTGGAGCAATGACTACACCGGTCTCAGCGATGGCTGCGGTGCAACAGGTACTGCAACGGTAATTTTTACAGCTACCGATGCTTGCGCCAACAGCTCTACTACCACTGCTACGGTTACGATCGTTGACACCACTAATCCGGTAATCGACAATACAGCAAAAGCAAACCTGACCGTTGAATGTGACGGTGCTGGCAATACTGCCGCTATCACAACATGGTTGGCTGCCAATGCCGGTGCAACTGCTGGTGACGCCTGCAGTTCGGTAACCTGGAGCAACAACTACACCGGTCTCAGCGATGGCTGCGGTGCAACTGGTACTGCAACGGTAATTTTTACAGCTACCGATGCTTGCGCCAACAGCTCTACTACAACTGCTACGGTTACGATCGTTGACACCACTAATCCGGTAATCGATAATACAGCAAAAGCAAACCTGACGGTTGAATGTGACGGTGCTGGCAATACTGCTGCAATCGCAACATGGCTGGCTGCCAATGCCGGTGCAACTGCTGGTGACGCCTGCAGTTCGGTAACCTGGAGCAATGACTACACCGGTCTCAGCGATGGCTGCGGTGCAACTGGTAAGGCTTTGGTGACTTTCACTGCGACCGATGCTTGTAACAACACTTCGACAACAACTGCCAACGTTACTATCGTAGATACAAAAGCACCTGATATTACGGTTCCGGCAAATATCACTGTCACCTTTAATCCATCGGTATGTGGCACTTTAGTGAACTACACTGCAGTATCTGCTTTGGATAATTGTTCAGGCGTAGTTACACCAGTCAGAACAGTTGGTCCGGCAAGTGGCTCAATATTCCCAATAGGAACAACTACTGTCACACACACGGCAACTGATTTATGTGGTAATTTATCAAGCAAGTCGTTTACGGTTACGGTAAATCCATTATCCGTAACACCTGTATTAACTGTTACTCCAGTTACTCAGCAATACAGCGACAAAGTCGAATTCAAAGTTGTGATTCCAAATGGTGTAAGTACTTGTGGTAACGCAGCAACATCCGCAACATTTACTGTAACAAATGGTGGAAGCCAGACAATGGGTACTGCTAATTTCGTGGCAAATGGAACAAGCCTTGAAGCCACATTAAATGCAGCTTTGTTTGAAATACCAAGCTCAAATGTGATGGCTCCGGGAGCTAAGACAGTATCCGTAGTAATAAATGTTCCAAATACTTCAACCTATACGGTAGGATCACCAAATACTACTCCATTAACTATCACCCAGGAAGATGCCCGTGTAACCTTTACCGGAACAACTATGGTTGCTACTCCTAGTGCGACTGCTACGACTGCACCAATAGTAACTTTGAGGGCTACTATACAGGATGTTTCTGCTACTACTGATGCTGCCGGAGATATTGATTTCGGTAATATTAGTAAGGCAAAAGTTCGGTTCCTAAATAACAATGTTCCAATTGTGGTCTCTGGCCTTACCGATGTAAGTGGATGGGTATTAAGTGGAATTTCATTGGTAAATTCTGCCGATATTAAAACAGGCGTAGTTTCATTAAACTGGGCAAATGTTTCCGAGGGTCAATATACAATAGGTATTGAAGTTGGTAGTACTGGATATTACATTAGGAATAATCAAGGTGATGATGCAGTTGTTAATGTTTATCAACCAGTTGGCGACTTTATTACCGGTGGTGGTTACATTATCAACCCATCGAATACAGCGGGAACTTATGCCGGTACACCTGGATTGAAGACCAATTTCGGGTTCAATGTGAAGTACAATAAAACCGGAAAGAATTTGCAGGGGAATATGAATTTCATATTCAGGAGGCTTGTAAGTGGAGTTGTACGGACTTACCAGATTAAGTCGAATGCTATGACTTCATTAGGTGTAGATATTTCAAATCTTGCAGCACAAAAAGCAGTATTTGTATCCAAAGCAAATTTGACTGATATTACCAATCCTTTGGCACCTGTAAGTCTCGGAGGTGGTCTGGTCATGCAGGTAAACATGACTGATAAAGGTGAACCAGGCTCAAGCGACCAAATTGCAATTAGTTTGTATGATGGCAGCACTTTGCTATTCTCTAACAATTGGACAGGCACTTCAACGGCAGAATTGGTACTTGGAGGTGGTAATCTGGTTGTAAAGAGCGGATATAGCATAACCATATCAGGTACAAACAAATCTGCCGAAATTGCCACAGAAGTTCCTGTAGTAACTGTTCAACCAACCCTCAAAACCTATCCGAACCCATTTACTGAGCGGGTCAATATCGAGTTTAGCTATATGACTGACACCCATGCGAGACTTGAAATTTACAACATTGCAGGTTCGAAACTGGAAACCTTGTATGATGGGCCAATCAACGGCGGCGAGCAATACCATTTTGAATATGTACCTAACCTGGTCAGCAGTCAGATGGTCATCTACCGGCTTACGATGAACGGGGAAACCCGCGTTGGTAAAATGATTTACCAGGAAAGGAGATAATTAAACTCACCTCCTGCCCCTCTCTGCTTGCGGAGAGGGGCAGTATTAAATAGATTTTTTTACATTTTTTCTATTAAAAACCCCATTATTAAAATTTATCGATTATGAAAAGAAAAATTTTTATTTCATTGTTTGCAGCGGTTGCCTTAGTAGGCGGGCTGCTCTATTCGTGCTCAAAAGAAGTGGCTGAACCAGAACAGGAATTGATGTTGAAAGCAGCTAAAACTTACACTGCACAATCAATCATGGTTAACATTCAAACTTCTGATTTTATTATTTCAGGAAATGAAGTCTGGGTATTTGATGTCCAAGAGGCAAGCGAATATTTTGATACACCTGGAAATAGTGGTGCTGCCCAGGAAAAATGTACTTTTTGGGATGGCGGTCTGTTGACCACTGATGAAACTGTTGAAGCTCGTACGGCATGGCATCTTCAAAATTCAACAGGAGGCAGTGCTGATGTATCTGCAAATATTTTGATTGCCGGAGAATCTGCAAACACGTTTAAAAAAGGATACAAATATTCCTTTACATTACTTGACTCTTATAATCTTTCGCGTGTAATAAATGTTACTATTGAATTAAAAGATGGAATTGGCAATGTCATTGGAACTGAATCTTATCCTTTTCTCCCTGTCGGTAATACTTTATTGGATGGAACAGATGCTAATACTTTAGTTTATAATGCCAATTGTGGTCCTTATGGTTCTAGTAGTGTTGTTCCATTATTAAATGGCCAAACAATTGCAAGCATTCTAAGTGGTGACGCACATCCAAGCAATAATTCCGAATATGCTGTTGCTCTTCATACTACTGACACATATTCACTTGCTGCAGGAACTTACACCTTAACAGTTTCAGGAACAATAAAAGGAAATGATGGCGTAGCTTCTCAATCATTCTCAAACACTGGATCATTTACTATTCATGCCGAGAATTGTCAACATTAAAAAATCATGAAAATAGAAAGGAGAGATTAGTTCTAAGGTGTTTAATATCTTCCATTAAAAGAAGATAATTCTCGTGCATTTTAAGGTGAAACAACAGTACCGGAATGAACTTACCGGGCTGTTGGTAAGGCGGGCGTCCGGATGGGCGCCCGCCTTGGTTTTGGAACTCACCCCCGACCCCTCTCTTTAAATAGAGAGGGGGGGAGTACCGAAGGTGCGACGGGGTGAGTTAAGAAAGGAGATAATTCTCAGGCATTTAAAGGTGGAATGACAGTACCGGAATGAACTTACCGGGCTGTTGGTAAGGCGGGCGTCCGGATGGGCGCTCGTCTTTGTTTAAAAACTCACCCCACCCCGAGTGCCCGGGGTTTCCCCCTTCACGAAGAGAGGGGCGAAGTCCGCCTGCGGACTATGAGGTGAGTAAAGTTTAAAGATAATTCTCACGCAATTTTTAAGGTGAAACAACAGTACCGGAATGAACTTACCGGGCTATTGGTAAGGCGGGCGCTCGGATGGGCGCCCGACTTTGTTTATAGGTGGGTGCAGAGATTTTTAATCTCCGTTTTTACCCGACGCGATTAAAAATTGCATCACCGATGAAAACGGATGGAATTCCACCAGAAATTTATCGGTTCAGTTATTCAAAAGTTACCATATAATAAAGAAAGATTCTTCGAAAGATTGTCAATCTGAAATTCATGTTTTGTATTTTTGAGTCAAATTGAAAATAATGAGCAACTCAAATATCGAAATATATCAGCTAGAGGATGGAAAGACTGAAATAAATGTTCAGCTTGACAAAGAGACTGTGTGGTTGAACTTAAATCAAATAGTTGATTTGTTCGGGCGGGATAAATCTGTTATTTCAAGACATTTAAACAATGTTTTTAAAGAAAAAGAATTAGACAAAAATTCAGTTGTTGCAAAAAATGCAACAACTGCTGCCGATGGTAAAATTTATCAGGTTGACTATTATAATCTTGATGTCATAATATCTGTCGGTTACAGAATAAAATCAAAACGCGGAACTCAATTTAGAATTTGGGCAAATAATATTTTAAAGGAGTATTTGATAAAAGGATACTCCTTGAATGAAAAGAGACTGGAGCAAAAAACAGAACAACTAAAAGAACTTCAGAAAACTGTAATAATACTTGGGAAAGTATTAAATTACAAAGCTTTGACCAATGACGAAAGTGTTGGTTTACTGCGAATTATTTCGGAATATGCGTATGCATTGGATATTTTAGACCAGTACGATTATCAAAGTCTTGAAATAAAAGACACATCTGGAAAAGAAACTTTTCAATTAACTTATGAGGAAGCCATTGAGCAGATAAGAATCGCGAAGAAAGTACATGGAAATAGTGAATTATTTGGACGTGAAAAGGATAATTCATTCAAAAGTTCAATATCTACAATCTATCAGACTTTTGAAGGAATTGATTTGTATCCGAGTATTGAGGAAAAGGCGGCTAATTTATTGTATTTCATTACGAAAAATCATTCATTTACCGATGGGAACAAACGAATTGCCGCATTATTATTTTTGTATTTTATGGAACGAAATGGAAATTTATTTGACGGAAATGGAAATAAAAGAATAGCTGATAATACTTTGGTTGCATTGACTTTAATGATAGCGGTAAGCAAACCGGAGGAAAAAAACATCATGACTAAAGTGATTGTAAACCTGATAAATAAGAACAATTAACGCATGGTAATAAAAATGCCCATTTTCCGAAACAACGAGCCGTTACACGAGCCACGCTCTAAACGTCCTAAACGTCTTTGTTCCGGTACAAATTTAGTAATTTATTGCAACTTGTGATTCATTTGTTCGACATTTTTTTAAGGTATAAATCGTCCATAGCACGACAAAACCAGCCGGGTTTTTTGTTTGTAAGGCGGGCGCTCGGATGGGCGCCCGTCTTGGTTTTGGAACTCACCCCCGTCCCCTCTCTATAAATAGAGAGGGGGGGAGTACCGAAGACTGGGGCGTGAGCCGATGGTTTGAGCCTGTCGAAAACTCAGTCGAACGGTGCGACGGGGTGAGTTAAGAAAGAAGATAATTCTCAGGCATTTTTAAGGTGAAACTACAGTACCGGATTGAACTTACCGGTCGAGGCAGGAAATAAAATATCGTTCATTTATCAAAGGCCGTTTCAACTGTTTAAAGAAGGCCTTCCACTAAAATGTCTTCATCTAAATCTTCCCAGTGAATTCCTTCACAATCGGTTCCAAACCGCTTAGCGCTTATGCTTTGGGGACAGGTAAGATGATATGCTTCACACTCCTATGGTTAAAAGTTCAGCCCCCAGGCGATGTAATCCATCTTCAATCCGTTTGCATTGTGCAGGCCGTGGTTTACGCAAACCAGAAGCATAATGCCATAATTGGCGTTGATTGATACCGGTAATTCGTGATAATGCCGCTTTGGTAAATATATCGCTATAAGCATTCAACAATGCCTCGGTCGATAGTTTAAACTCCAGTTCATATTCCCCTTTAAAAACTTCAGGAATAGGGTCGCCATCTTCCAAACTGCCTTCAACATGAAATTCAATCGCTTCTTTTATATTCTTTTTCATTTCTAAAAGTGTGGCCGCAGTACTTACGCAACCTAACAGAATAGGGGCATGGGCGCAATAATTATTCCCTGTAAAATAAATATCTACTATCACTTTTTCCATAATCAAATGTTTTTAACAGGCACTATTTCAGTCCTGCTTGTTTTAATATTGAACTCACTAAAAAATGTTCCAAATCTTCTTTTCTGCCGTGGTCCGGAACTGTTACAATCCCCTTTTTAGTTGAATGTTTGTATTGTCTATGGCAACCTTTTTGTCTGGTAAAAAACCATCCATCCGCTTCGATGATATCAATCATTTCTTTAACCTTTTTTCTCATTGGGTTTAAATTGTATCAAAGGACAAAGATAGTAAATAAGCGAACTATAGAAAATAATTTCATCAAATATTTCAATTCGTTAGCAGCCAGATAGTCATCTTCAGGCTAACTATGAACGGGGAAACCCGCGTTGGTAAAATGGTTTACAACAAAAGAAGATAATCTCAGGCTTTTAAACAGTGAAACTACAGTACCGGAATGATCTTTCCGGGCTGTTTATAAGGCGGGCGTCCGGATGGGCGCCCGTCTTGGTTTTGGAGGTATTCAAAAATGTCTGTTAACTTATTTTTGGCTATAAAAAAATGAATTAATTATTTTTCAAAGATAGTAAATTTACTACCTTTGAAAAGTCAATATCGGTTTTGTACTATGAAGTCATCAGAACTACATCGGAAAGTGAAGAAAAATGGATGGGTGCACATTCGTACCGAAGGAAGTCATTACATCTACGAAAAAAATGGCTTAATCTACCCTGTACCGTTTCATGGGGCAAAAGAGATCGGTAAAGGTTTAGCAAATTAATAATCAAAGAGATGCAGCTTAAATAAGCTATATATATTAAAAAAAAGATTGCGATGGAAACAATAAAAATAATCATTGAGAAAACGAAAGACATGTACACTGCCTACTCAGATAATACGAGTGGAATCTATGCGGGTGGCGATACAGTTGAAGAGGTAAAACAGTCGGTTTTGGATGCTATACACTTATTAAAAGCATACAATACCGATGAAAACATACCGAATATTTTAAAAGGAGATTATCAAATTATATATCAATTTGATGTTCAATCTTTCTTAAGTTATTATAAAGGTGTGTTTTCAAATTCTGCATTAGAGAGGCTCACAGGTATAAACCAAAAACTTTTATATCATTATGCTACAGGAATGAAAATACCGCGTGAACCCCAAAGAAAGAAAATAGAATTTGCCTTGCACAAATTAGGAACTGAACTCTTATCTGTGGAGTTATAGTTTGAAACCTTGTACAATGGGCCAATCAATGGCGGTGAGTAATACCATTTTGAATATGTGCCAAAACTGGTCAGTAGCCAAATGGTCATTTATCACCTTACCCTGAATGGAAAAACCCAGGTTGGTAAGTTGATTTACAACGAAAGGAGATAAACCTGATTTACTCAGAGTCTGACTCAAAGTCAGGCCCTGAGTAATTGGAATGATATTCTCAGGCATTTAAGATGGTGGTCATTCAGTACCGGTTTGAACTTTCCTGGCTGTTTATAAGGCGGGCGTCCGGATGGGCGCCCGTCTTGGTTTTGGAACTCACCCCCGTCCCCTCTCTATAAATAGAGAGGGGGGAGTACCGAAGGTGCGACGGGGTGAGTAAAGTTTAAAGATAATTCTCAGGCATTTAAATTTTGACTACAGTACCGGATTGAACTTACCGGTCGAGGCAGGAAATAAAATATCGTTCATTTATCAAAGGCCGTTTCAACTATTTAAAGAAGGCCTTCTACTAAAATGTCTTCATCTAAATCTTCCCAGTGAATTCCTTCACCATCGCCAATAAATCTCCAATTGTCTCTTTGTTCAGGCAGTGCATCGCGAAGGGTGGGGAACCAGTTTATTGGAATGGAAAGTTCGCGGCCGTCGTCTAAAACCAGGTACATTTTTATATCGTCGAACCAAATGTTTATTGCATTGGTTGATTTAGTAATTTGTAAAACGCTCATCCCATTTTGTTTTAAAAAGTTCAATATTTTCCAAAATTATTTTTCTAATTTCACTAAGCTCACTTGCATTAAATCTTTTTGATTTTTCCAATTCTGCGTTATTCAAAAGGAATTTTGCCGTACTTCTTTCTTTTTCAACGTGTATATGCGGAGGATGATGGTCATTTATATAAAAGAAAAACCGTTATCCACTTATTCGTAAAATTGTTGGCATATTTTTTATTCAAATATAATGAATTTTTTATTAGCGGCACCCGTCAAAGTACCATCACTTTTGTAGTTTGGTTAGCAGCCAGATGGTCCTCAACGATTTAACCATCAACTGGAAAACCCAGGTTGGTAAAGTAATGTACAACGACAAAAGATAATGATTCGACAGGCTCATCAAAAGTAGCTTTTGCGAAGATCCGCTCCCTGCCCTTCGACAGGCTTCCTTGGATAAACTCAGGGAGCACAGGGAGCGGGGGAGGCAGGAAGGTTCCTGAGCTGCGTTTCACTGAGCTCGTCGAAGTGTCGAAGGGAAGATAATTCTCAGGCATTTAAAGGTGGAACTAAAACTCCGGAATGAACTCCCGGGCTGTTTATAAGGCGGGCGTCCGGATGGGCGCCCGCCTTGGTTTGCTTCAAATATTGACACAACATTATTTTGTGTTTAAAAAAATAAAGTGTTTGAAAGACAGTTATATTTTTGTTCTTTTGAAATCAGAACTTTAATATCGAAGTAAAACCAATTAAAACCAATCCAAATGAAAAGAATTACAGTCTTATTCTTTCTGTTAATTTCTGTTTTAGTCACAAAAGCACAGATCAATGTGCTTTCGATTGATGCTGCCGGTGGAAAAACCCAAATCAATAAAAACATTTACGGCCAGTTTGCCGAACACCTGGGCCGTTGTATCTACGATGGAATTTGGGTAGGTAAAAACTCACCAATTCCGAATGTGAACGGATATCGTAAGGATTTGCTTGAAGCCCTTCAGGCGTTGAAAATACCTGTACTTCGCTGGCCCGGTGGTTGCTTTGCCGATACATACCATTGGAAAAACGGGATTGGGCCACTGGCCGACCGTCCGAAAATAAAAAATGTTTTCTGGGGCGGAACGGTTGAAGACAACAGTTTTGGTACCAACGAATTCCTGAACCTCTGCGAATTGCTGGGTTGCGATCCTTACATTTCGGCCAATGTGGGTTCGGGTACCGTTGGTGAAATGGTTGATTGGATTGAATACATGACTTCGGACGATGACGTTCCGATGGCGAACCTTCGCCGGAAGAATGGCCGGGACAAATCATGGAATGTAAAGTTTATCGGAATCGGAAATGAAAGCTGGGGTTGCGGCGGTGACATGACTCCCGAATTTTATGCCGACCTGATGAAGCAGTATTCAAACTACGCCAGAATGTACGGTGGCAATAAATTCGACCGTATCGGATGCGGCTCTAACGGTAGCGACCTGAACTGGACCAAAGTCATGATGGAAAAAGGACGGAATAACATGGATGGCTTGTCGTTGCATTACTATACCATTGCAGGCGAAGGATGGAATAAAAAATCGGCTGCCACAGGCTTTGGCGAAGAACTCTATTTTTCAGGATTGAAAAAGGGTCTCTACATGGACGAATTGGTCAGTAATCATTCGGCCATCATGGATCAGTATGATAAAGACAAACGGGTTGATTTGCTGGTTGACGAATGGGGTATCTGGACCGATGTGGAACCCGGCACCAATCCCGGACATTTGTTTCAGCAGAATTCGATGCGCGATGCCCTGATCGCTTCAACCACACTCGACATCCTGAACAAGCATTGTGACCGGGTAAAAATGGCCAATATTGCACAGATTGTAAATGTTTTGCAGGCTATGATTTTGACGCAGGGAGACCAAATGGTACTGACCCCGACTTACCATGTTTTTAAAATGTTCGCGGTTCATCAGGATGCAACTTTGTTGCCATCGGGCCTGTTTTGTGAACCTTACAAATTGGGGAACGATCAGATTCCTGCACTCAGCAGTTCGGCATCAGTTGATAAAAATGGCAAAATCCATATCAGCCTGAGTAATCTGAATCCAAACAAGGAAATCAAACTGGAGATCAATCTTTCAGGAAAAGGTTTTACCAAAATCAATTCAGGAACTGTTTTAACCGGCGCTGCATTCAATTCAGTCAATACCTTTGAAAAACCTGAAACTGTTGCACCCGTTTCGTTTAAGAATACGAAAAAGCTTTCTGATAATAAGCTGGAAGTTAGTATTCCGGGGAAATCGGTCGTGGTTTTGGAGTTGGAATAAAAAAAAGTGCCTAAAGTGAGCTAAAGTTTGGAGTGCCTAAAGTTGTTATCACGAATTTTGAAATGGCCGGATTGTGAAAACAGTCCGGCCATTTTTTCGATTAATTCTCGCTACTCTCGCTAAAACCACTATTTTTGATATTTCCAAATAACAAATCATTCAATGTTTTCAGAAAAAATGATAATTGTGTTATTTCTCTACCGATCGTCTGTGCTTAACGACACAAAACACATGTTGCAAGGATTTTCAATCCCGTCAGGGATTATCGGTCGGTAGAAAGGAGATGAACAGGGCAGGTCTTTTGTCCCGTACGGGACAATCCTTTTGTTAATTTGCATTTTTCTACCGACCGCCTGTGCCTAACGGCACAAATTAGCTCATGTCGCTAAAAGAAGTAATTTTGAACATCTCAACTTAATTTTTATGGATTCAGAAAAAATGATTGTTGGTTTTTTAGGCGCCGGAGGAATTGCCCGGTCACATGCGTATGCGTTAAACTCGATAAAATATTTCTATCCGGAAGTGCCTGAGATTGTGTTCGAAGCGGTTTGTTCGGCCCGAAAAGAAAGCCGTGATGCCTTTGCTGCCAGGTTCGGATTCAAAAAGTCGCTAACCCTGGATGAATTCAAAGCCAATGCAACTATCAATACTGTCCTGATATTGGGCCCAAATAAAGTACATTTCGAACATCTGAAACTTTCTCTTGAAATGCCTTCGGTTACCCGGATTTACCTCGAAAAACCGGTGTGTTCGACTCTGGACGAAGAGCAGCAAATGGTAATGTTGGCAGACCATTCAGGAAAACAAATTCAGGTTGGGTTTCAGTATTTGCAAACAGCATCGGTCAGGGAAGCGCTCGCTTTCTGGAATACCGGAAAACTCGGGAATCCGATTCATTTTGACCTGAAATACTACCATGGCGATTATTTGTTGCAATCGTACCGCGACAAACGGACAAGCCGCTTAACTCCGGCACCTGATGGCGGCGCAATGGCCGATCTGGGTTCGCACGGAATCAGTTTGCTGATGGCTTTCCTGGGCGAAAACCTTCAAATTACAAGCGCATATCAGGCCGGAAAGTTTAACGATGTTCCTGAAGATTCTGATTTGTTTAGTTCGTTAACACTGGTTAATCCTGAAAACAAAGCAGCCGGAACAATGTCAGCGAGCCGCATCAGTTCAGGAACGGGCGATCTGGTCACACTCGAAATCTATGCCGAAAAAGGAATGTTGCGGTATTCATCGCATTCAGTGGATTATTTCGAATATTATCAGGAAGAAACCGGGCAATGGACCAGACAGGTGATAGGCAGCAATTACGCGCCAATAACTAGTTTCCCTTCCGGTCATGTTCCTCCGGGCTGGCTGCGTTCAATGATTCACGCTCACTATATTTTTCTTGGAGGTTACGATCCAAAAACCTTTATTCCCGATCTGAAACATGGGCTGGCAGTACAACGTTTAGTGAGAGAAACTGCAAGTTATTTAAGTGATTACCGGAAATTAATTAAAAAATATGAAACGAAGTAGTGGTATTTTACTGCACATCAGCTCGCTTCCAGGCGACGAAGGAATTGGAAGTATGGGAAAAGATGCTTTCGAGTTTGTTGATTTCCTGGCTCAGACGAAACAAAAAATCTGGCAGATTCTGCCACTTGGCCCGGTAGGTTATGGTAATTCGCCCTATCAATGCTATTCTGCTTTCGCCGGAAATCCAATGTTTATTGATGTTCAGCTTTTAGTGACCGACCGGCTGATTGTAAAAGATTCGCTGACTGATCAGCATTATAAAACCAAAAGAGTTGAATTCGAAAAGGTTGAGGAATGGAAAATGGTTTTGTTTCGGGAAGCATTTGCCAGTTTTCAAAAGAATTTTGATCGCTACAAAGGGGAATATGTTACGTTTATGAGCCATAACTCGTGGTGGCTCGACGATTATGCACTGTTTCGTTCCCTGAAAACTAAAAACAAAGAAACAGTTTGGAATACCTGGGAGAAAAAACTGGTAACCCGCGATAAACAAACTCTTCAGGAGGCTTTTAAAGAGTTGCATGCCGAAATTGATTTCCACCGTTTCCTTCAGTTTATATTTTTCAGGCAATGGTATAAATTAAAAACCTATGCCAATCAGAAAGGCATCCGGATTATCGGCGATATTCCGCTGTATGTTTCGATGGATAGTGTGGATGTTTGGGCCAATCAGGATATTTTTCTGCTCGACAAAGATTCGAAACCAACGCAGGTCGGCGGGGTTCCACCCGATTATTTCAGCGAAACAGGTCAGTTGTGGGGAAATCCGGTTTTCGATTGGGAACGGGTAGCTGAGCGCGATTTCGACTGGTGGCTGGCCCGGATTCATTTTAATCTCCGGATGTTCGATCAGGTTCGGGTTGATCATTTTCGTGGATTGGAATCGTTCTGGGCGGTGGATGCCGAAGAAGAAACAGCTATTATTGGCGAATGGCTACCCGCAAAAGGATATGAATTGTTCAGGAAGTTAAAAGAGCAAATAGGAAATCTGGAAGTCATTGCCGAGGATTTAGGCGTTATTACCCCTGAAGTGGAAAAGTTACGCGATGATTTTGGATTACCCGGAATGAAAATCCTTCAGTTCGCCTTTTGCACTGATCAAACCAACATGGATTTGCCGCACAATTACACCTCTAATTTCATCGTCTATACCGGAACTCACGACAATGATACTTCGCTGGGATGGTTTAACTCGATCGGTAAAAAGGAAAGGAAATTTCTACATAAATACATCCCCGGAAGCGGAAAACAGTTTGTGCGTAATTTCATTGAACAAGCCTGGGCTTCGGCTGCACACACGGCCATAATTCCAATGCAGGATGTTCTTGGACTGGACACTGATGCCCGCATGAATACTCCCGGCATAGCCGCCGGAAACTGGGACTGGCGCTTTACCTGGCCCCAGATCCGGCAAAATCACAAGGTATTTTTGAAGAAGATTACGGAAAAGTATAATCGGTAGGAAGTTCCAAGTTTCAAATTTCAAGTAAACTTTGAACTTGGAATTTGGAACCTGGAACTATTTAATAAATTTCCAAACCGTATCCATAAACACCTTTGGTTGTTCAGCATGCAGCCAGTGTCCGGCATTTGGTATTTCTACGATTTGTGCTTCAGGATAAATGCGGCGGATGGAAGCATAATCTTCAGGAAGGATATAATTGGATTGGGCGCCTTTGATAAACAATACCTGATAGTTAAGGATGGGGATCCGGTCGTCGAACCAGTGGGCATTGACTCCTTTGATGATCTCGTCCAGGTTGTCATACAGAACCGGTACATTCAACCGCCATTCGAGTTGATGGTTTTCCTTATTCCGGTGTACGTTTTTCAGCAGAAAATGGACAATCTGAGTGCCGTCAATCCGTTCATTCAGGAAATTTTCAACCTGCTTTCGTGTTTCAATCCGGCTGAAATCAATTTCGAGCATGGCTCGTAAAATGTTGTTGTGCAGGTAGTACTGGCTTTCATCGTTCAGCAAAAAATAGTCTTTGGGGGTCATGTCAACTACAATCAGTTTTTCAATCCGCTCGGGGTAATCAGCCGCGAAGCACATGGCTGTTTTTCCCCCCATGCTGTGCCCCAGTACGATGGCTTTTTCAATTCTTTGCTGATCGAAAAATTCGGCCAGATCGTTTTTCATTACTTCATAGGTATGCTCTTCCGAATTGGGCGAACGGCCGTGGTTACGCTGATCAACCGAATAAACCTTATATCGGGAGGCAAGCTTTTTGGCAACCGTCAACCAGTTGTCAGACGATCCGTAAAGTCCGTGGATAATTACAACTGGTTTTCCAGCGCCTTCAGTCCTGAAAAATAATTGCATGGCTGTGTTTATTGAAGGCACGAAAGGTAATCATGGATAGTGCTCCGTAAGCCCATGTAAAGCGCGTCGGCAATCAGGGCATGGCCAATCGAAACTTCGTCGAGATAGGGTACATGATCGTGGAAAAAGCGAAGGTTTTTCAGGCTTAAATCGTGACCGGCATTGATTCCCAGACCAAGTTGATGGGCAAGTTTGGCAGCCTCTTTAAACGGAGCCACAGCAAGGATTGGATCAACCGGATACATTTTGGCAAATGGTTCGGTATATAATTCAATGCGATCGGTTCCGGTTTCCTTGGCGCCCTCAATCATTCTCAAATCAGTATCTACGAAAATGGAAGTTCGGATACCTTCAGCCTTAAAACGCGCAATAACATCCTTCAGGAACGCCTGATTTGTAAAAGTATCCCAGCCATGATCTGAAGTAAGCTGGTCGTGAGTGTCAGGAACCAAAGTGACCTGATGGGCTTTAACTTCAATTACCATTCGAATAAAATCTTCGCTTGGATAGCCTTCGATATTGAATTCCGTGGTAATATGCGGCCTGATTTCAAATACGTCCTGGCGCCGAATATGTCTTTCATCGGGCCTGGGGTGTACTGTAATCCCCTGAGCGCCAAATTTCTGACAGTTCATGGCTGCTTCCATAACATTTGGAGTATTTCCCCCGCGCGAATTTCGTAATGTTGCTATTTTGTTTATATTTACGCTAAGTCTGGTCATGATAGGATTTTTACAGGCGCAATTTACGATTAAGATTTGATTCAGGATATACAGAAAACTTAAAAAAAATGATAGCACAAAACCTTCTTTCTGAAGTTGTCCCTGCATTACACCTGGCCGATACTGGCCAGAAGGCTTTGAACTGGATGGAAATATTCAGGATTTCGCATCTGCCGGTGGTGGATGCTAAACAATTGGTGGGATTGATCTCCGACAAAATTATTTATGACCTGAATATCATCGAACAGCCAGTTGGCGATTATTCCGATTATTTACTTTCACCCCATGTTTATACGAATCAGCATATTTACGAGGTTTTTTCAGCTATATCAGTATTAAAACTAAGCGCTATTCCGGTACTCAACCTGCATCACGAATATTGCGGAATCATTACTGTTTTTGATCTGGCCCGGAAATTTGCCGATTTGGTTGCAGTTTGCGAACCTGGGGGAGTTATTGAGTTGGAATTAAATGCAATGGATTACTCACTTTCTCAAATTGCCCAGATTGTGGAGGGCAATGATGCCAAAATCCTTAGTTTTTATATTACGCAAGTACCCGAATCGAACCTGATGACAGTAACTTTAAAAGTAAATGTGATTGATTTGTCTGCCATTATTCAGACCTTTGTACGGTACGATTATAACATTAAAGCGGCCTATATGGACGAATCGAGGATACAGAATTTGTACGACGACCGCTACGACCAATTGATGAGGTATTTGAATATATAATTTCTTTTTCAAATTTTTTTCGAATGAAGATTGCACTCTACGGTCTCTCCGTTAAATCCGATTTTATTGATGAATTATTAAGATTGTTTGATCTTTTTAATGAAAAAGCGATAGAATGTTTTATTTATCGCCCTTTTCTCGAATACCTTCAGCATGATTTTGGAATCCGGCCTGAAGTATCTGGCCAATTTGAAAATGGCGATGATATACCCGGAGATGTTTCGTTTCTTCTAAGTCTCGGAGGTGACGGAACCTTGCTAAAATCTTTTATGGCTGCACAAAACAGGTCCATTCCACTGGTTGGCATCAATTCAGGGAGACTTGGCTTTTTATCTGATATCTCGCGTGAGGAAATTGAAATTGCCTTAAATAGTATTTTGGAAGGGAATATCATCATTGATGAACGGACTGTATTGGAACTGGAGATTGTGAAAAATAATGAATCCGAATTTTTTTATGCGCTTAATGAAATTACGGTGACCAAACTCGATTCAGCGTCAATGATCAATATACATACATTTGTAAATGGTGAGTTTTTGAACACTTACTGGGCCGATGGGCTGATCATTGCAACGCCCACGGGGTCAACAGCTTATTCATTGAGTGTTGGCGGGCCAATTCTTACTCCTGATTCTGAAAATTTCGTTATCAGTCCGATAGCTCCCCACAATCTGACGGTAAGGCCAATTGTGGTTCCTGATCACCATTCCATTACTCTTCAGGTTGAAGGACGTGGCCTTCACTTTCTTACTTCTATTGATTCCAAATCTGAAGTCATGCAATTTACGGAACTTTTAAAAATTAAGAAGGCTTCTTTTAAAGTCAAGACTATCAGGCTTAAAGACCACAGCTTTTTTTCTACGCTCCGAAATAAACTGATGTGGGGAGCCGATAAACGAAACTAATTTCTTCAGCAGCTTAACAATTTTTAACCTCTATTTGGGTTTTATAATATGCATCAGGCATGGATATATCAGAATTGTATTACTTTTGTAACCCTTGAAAGGTGTTATGTTCAGAGTGTAAATGATAGTGCCTGAATGTTTTAACTAGTAAAAACCCTTTCAAAAATGCATTTCGATGAAGCGATTACTGTTATTATTTCTGGTTGGTTTTTTAGCTGTTGAAGCGCTTGGTCAACCAAGCGTAGATATAGGTTTTTTGGGAGGAACAGGCACCTACTTCGGCGATATGACTAAAACCGATATAAAGAAATCGGTAAATCCCGCTTATGGAGGTTTTATCAGGTACAATTTCAATCCAAGGTATGGTTTTCGGTTTAATGTAATCAATAGCAATATTGGCTCCGAAGGAGAATTCGAATCCCATCCCTGGAACTTTAATAAGAATGTATTGGATATTTCCTTTCTTTTCGAATTTAATTACCTGAAATACATTGTTGGCGAAAAAGAAACCCGCTGGTCCACTTTCCTTTTTGGAGGCGTTGGAATGCAAACGTATAGTTATGAAATGGATGCAGACCGGTTGGCTTTTCTGGTTGATCCAACATACTTTACCATGGCTGACTTTTCAGGACCAGTAATTACTCCAACTATTCCCTTCGGATTAGGTTTTAAATTCAACTTAAGCAAACGCTGGGGAATTGGACTGGAAGGTAGTTTGCGAAAATCATTCACTGATAAGCTGGACAACCTGGATGATCCGCTTAGTTATGTTGATACTAAAGGTGTGCAGATAAAGTATTCCGATCAGTTTCACAACAACGATTGGACCTCATACATTGATGTACATCTGGTCTATAAACTGATCTATGGAAACCGGAATTGGGTTCTTCGAACCCCCCGGCAGTATATACTTGACTGGGGAATCATAAATAGGAACAGAAAAGAATAACGATTAAAAATGATCTATAAAGACAAACTTATAAAAGATAAAATACCAAAACATATAGCCATCATCATGGATGGAAATGGACGATGGGCAGCTCAGTTTGGGAATGAACGGACTTTTGGCCATGAACACGGCGTTGAAGCAGTCCGCTCGGTGGTCGAAGGCGCTGGCGAAATTGGTGTTGAATATTTAACCCTTTACGCGTTCTCCACCGAAAACTGGTCACGGCCAAAGCTCGAAGTGGATGCTTTGATGGGCCTTTTGGTTCAGTCAATCTCCGACGAAACCGACGAATTATTGAAAAGTAATGTCCGGCTTCGGGTAATTGGAGATGTAAAAAGCCTGCCACAAAATGTTCAGGAAAAGCTGGACTGGTCAATCGCGAAGCTTAATGACTGCACCGGACTGACTCTTGTTCTGGCCTTGAGCTATAGCTCAAAATGGGAGATTGTAGAAGCAGTAAAACGAATAGCTGAACAAGTTAAAATTGGGCAACTTGAGCCTTCAGCAATCAATTATGACTTAATGGACGGTTACCTGAATACATCGAATATGCCCGATCCTGAATTACTCATACGAACGAGTGGAGAATGCCGGATCAGTAATTTTTTATTGTGGCAGATTGCCTACAGCGAATTATATTTTACACCAAAATTGTGGCCCGATTTTAGGAAAGAAGATTTATTTGAGGCCATTTATGACTATCAAAACCGGGAAAGAAGGTTTGGTAAAACGAGCGAACAATTAGTAAGCTAATTCAATAAAGACAGAATGCAAAAAATAAAACTGTTTGTTACTCTGCTGTTAATCAGCGCAAAAGTATTTTCACAGGAAGCTGAAAGCGATTCGATAAATTTTTCAATCTATTATTCAAGCCCTAAAGATTATGTAATTGCAGGTTTAGATGTTCAGGGAATTAGATATCTGGATACCCAGGTGTTGCTACAGATTTCAGGCCTGAACATAGGCGACCGAATTACAGTTCCCGGAGATGCTATTACCAATTCAATTAAAAAACTTTGGAATCACGGTTTGTTTTCGGATGTTAAAATTACGGCGGATAAAATTGTGGGCGATAATATTTGGCTCCGGATTAATTTACAGGAACGTCCAAGGTTATCAGAAGTGAATTTTAGTGGGGTGTCCAAGTCAGAAAAAGATGATATTACAGCAAAAGTGTTGCTTTTAAAAGGTAGTCAGGTTACTGATCACCAGGTGAATTCAACAGAAAAGACCATAAAAAATCTATTCCTTGAAAAAGGATTTTTAAATACGGAGGTAAATGTTGTTCAGCGGGATGACACCACTCAGAATAACAGTGTTATTTTAGACATCAATGTGGATAAAAAGACAAAAGTTAAAATCAGTGAGATTGTATTTCATGGAAATGCAAACCTGAAGCCGTTTACCCTTGAACGTTCGATGAAGAAAACCAAAGCCAAAAAAATAGTGAATTTTTTTAGCTCCAAAAAATTCCTTGCCGAAAAATATTCCGACGATAAAATTAACCTGATCAAGAAATACAATGAAAAGGGCTACCGCGATGCCACCATTGTTAAAGATTCAATCTCGAAACTGGAAGATGATGATAAGGTGAGGCTTGATATCTGGATCGAAGAAGGAAATAAATATTTTTTCAGGGATATTAAATGGGTTGGAAATACGGTTTATCCAAGTGAATACCTGAATGCAGTGCTTGGTATTAAAAAGGGCGATGTTTTTGATCAGAAACTCCTTGATAAGCGTACCAAAGATGATGAAGATGCGGTAAGTAACACCTACCTCGATAACGGTTATTTATTCTTTAACCTGGCGCCTATCGAGACCCGCATTGATGCAGATTCGATAGACCTCGAAATGCGTATTTATGAAGGACGTCAGGCAACCATTGATAAAATCATTATCTCAGGAAATACCAAAACAAACGAGCATGTAGCCCGTCGCGAACTTCGGACTCTTCCCGGCGATTTGTTCAGCAAATCACTCATCATACGTACCGTAAGGGAGTTGTCACAAATAGGGCATTTCGATCCCGAAGCAATAAACCCGGATGTACGCCCTCATCCCGAAAATGGAACTGTGGATATTGAATATCAGTTGGTCGAAAAAGCAAACGACCAGATTGAACTTTCGGGAGGATGGGGCGCAAACATGTTCGTTGGAACACTGGGTTTAAAGTTTTCGAATTTTTCGGTACGCAATATTTTTAACAAAGAAGCCTGGAGGCCTTTGCCAACGGGTGATGGGCAAGCCTTAAGCCTTAGGGCGCAAACGAGCGGCAAATTTTATAAATCGTATAGTTTGACATTCACTGAGCCTTGGTTTGGTGGGAAAAAGCCTAATTCATTTACATTTTCATTCTCACACTCCAAAGTAAATTATTCGGCCAATACAAATACGTACGGTAGTGGTTATAATCCATATGGCGGTTACGGAGGTGGTGGCTACGGAGGTGGTTATGGCGGATATGGAGGTGGCGGATATGGCGGTTATTCTCCGTATGGATATGGCTATTCTCCGTATGGATATGGTTATGGCTATGGCACAGGTTACGACTATGGCACCAATTATACCTACGATACACAATCTGAAGCCGATGACCAGATTCAGATCACCACAGCAGCAGCAATAGGTTACGGATACCGTTTAACATGGCCCGATGATTATTTCACCATGTACCATGAGCTTTCATTTCAGCACTATGAACTGCAAAATATGGCCGGTTATTACTATTTTCTGAACGATGGAACAGGTAATGGAAATGGTGGGTTCAATAACTTCAGCTTTAAAACCGCTTTTGGGAGAAACTCCATGGACAACCCCTTATATACACGTCGCGGATCAAGTTTTACGCTCTCCCTCCAGTTTACTCCTCCATATTCTTTATGGAATGGTGTGAATTACAACAATCCTGAATTGACAAACGAGGAACGATACAAATGGATTGAATACCATAAATGGATGTTCAAAGGCGATTGGTACACACCTTTATCGAAAAACACCAATTTGGTTTTGCATACCAAAATTGAATATGGCTTTTTGGGATATTTTGACAAAAACCGTAAATCTCCATTCGAAGGATTTCGGGTTGGTGGTTCAGGAATGTCGGGTTATAATCTTTACGGAAGCGATATCGTGTCGCTGCGTGGATACAAAGATTACAGCCTGAGCAATTATTACGGATCGAATATTTACAATAAACTTTCGATGGAACTCAGGTATCCGGTTATCCTGAAACCCTCGTCAACCATTTATGTACTTGGATTCCTTGAAGCGGGTAATGCCTGGAATAATTTCGACGATTACAATCCTTTTAAGCTTCACCGGTCGGCCGGCGCAGGGGTCAGGATCTTTCTTCCAATGTTTGGCCTGATGGGAATTGACTGGGGATATGGATTCGATAAGGTTGCCGGTCAAAGTGATGCTGCCGGAAGCCAGTTCCATTTCGTAATCGGGCAACAATTTTAAATAAAAATGTTTTGGTCTGGTATTTGATAAAATCCCGAAAGAAACAAATTAAAACATGACATCATGAGGAAACTAGCGATTATCACAGGTATTTTGTTGCTTGCAGCAGCAACTACATTTGCTCAAAAATTTGCATTCGTTGATTCGGAGTATATTTTGGAAAATATTCCTGCCTATAAAGCAGCACAGGAACAGCTCAATCAGCTTTCTGCGCAGTATCAAAAGGAATTGGAGTCCATGCACGCCGAGATCGAACAGATGTACAAAGATTTCCAATCAGAAAGTGTACTGCTTTCAGACGAAATGAAACGCAAACGTGAAGACGTTATCATTACCAAAGAAAAAGAATATAAAGATTTACAGCGTAAGTATTTTGGTCGGGAAGGGGATCTTTTCAAGAAACGCCAGGGTTTGGTAAAACCTATTCAGGATGATATCTTTAATGCCATTCAGGAAATCTCTACCGAAGGCAGTTATGCAGTTATTTTTGATAAGGCCAGTGGCGTTACCCTTATTTACTCCAATCCAAAATTTGATCTTTCCGATCAGGTATTAACCAAACTTGGTTATAAAAATTAATGTTATAAATTTGTCAAAAAAAATTTAATCCAGAAAAGTATGAAAAGTGTTTTCAAAATTTGTGTTTTAGGAATACTGTTGTTTTCAGCAGGATTTGTCAATGCCCAGACTCCAAAATTTGGTCATATTGATTTACAGGCCCTTTACCAGATTATGCCTGAAAGAGCGGCTGGCGAGAAACAATTCGTTGCTTATCAGAAAGAATTGGAAGATGCCCTGGGCATGATGCAGAAAGAAGCCCAGACCAAATATGTCGAATATCTGGCTAAAAGAGATTCTTTATCAGAAACCGTCCGTAAAATGAAAGAAGACGATCTGAATTTAATGAATGAACGCATTCAGAATTATCAGCAAAGCGCCCAGCAACAAATGCAGACCAAGCAGGCTGAAATATTTAAGCCGATGCTTGATAAAGCCGACAAAGCAGTAAAAGACGTTGGCGCCGAAAAAGGATTAATCTATGTTTTCGACATGAGCTCAAGGGTTATTCTCTATAATTCGAAAGAAAGTCTGGATTTACTTCCTCTGGTAAAAGCTAAATTGGCTATTCCATAGTTACTCCTGAAATAAAAAATATGCAAAAAGCCATCTATTATTAGATGGCTTTTTTAATTTTGTTTAAAATCAAATTCAAATGAAGTCCGAATTTCAGCCTATTGGTGTTTTCGATTCAGGATATGGAGGACTGACCATCCTGAAAGAATTTTTGAACGACCTTCCCACCTATGATTTCATTTATTTGGGCGATAATGCTCGCGCTCCTTATGGACCCCGTTCATTCGAAGTCGTGTATGAATATACCCTTCAGGCCGTTAAGAAACTTTTCGAAATGGGTTGCCCATTGGTTATTCTTGCTTGCAATACAGCATCGGCAAAAGCTTTACGCAATATTCAGCAAAAAGACCTGCCCCATATTGATCCCGAACGAAGGGTTTTGGGAGTTATCCGCCCTGCAGTGGAATCAATCGGCGACTATACCCGTAACGGTCACGTTGGAATTTTAGGAACGGTTGGCACTGTACTATCCAATTCATATCCGATTGAGCTTGAAAAGTGGGCTGGCGGAAAGGTGGTTAAAACAACCCAGGAAGCATGCCCGATTTGGGTACCTCTGGTCGAAAACAACGAAACTGACTCGCCCGGAACCGAATACTTTGTTTCGAAGAATATAAATAACCTGCTGGCAGCCGATCCTAAGATTGATTCGATCATTCTGGGCTGTACGCATTATCCCTTACTGATGCCGGTTATACGGAAATTTGTACCCGAAAACATCCATTTGCTTGAACAGGGAAAGCTGGTAAGCTCAAAGCTGATCGAATATCTGAACCGCCATCCTGAAATGGATCAGAGATGTTCAAAATCGGGAATAGTCAAATACTTCACAACCGAAAATGAAAAAGTATTTGAGAAGAATGCCACAACCTTTATAGGACGAAAAATCAAAAGTGAAAAAGTTTTGCTGAAATAGACCTTTGAATCCTTATTCTTCAATCATTTTTCGTAAAACTTTATAATCAATTTTGCCGGTTCCCAGAACAGGAATCGCTTCCAGTTCAACTATACGTCTGATTTTGGCTATAGGAGCTACGCCATGTGCCATCAGGTAATTGTTTACTTCGTCCAGGTTGATAGGAAGCGTGGTAAAGAGAACAATTTGCGGGGGAGTTATCTTGTCGGAGCCCTCTACTGCCAAAACTTGCTGCTCCTGATCGTCATACATTTGCAGTAATATCTTCTCAATAAAGGGCAGGCTTATCATTTCACCGGCAATTTTGATAAACCGTTTGAGCCGCCCGGTAATGAAAAGGTAGCCCTCTTCATCCAGATATCCAAGATCTCCGGTTTTATAATAGGTTTTACCATTAATTTCTTCAAACGGATTCATGGTTTCTTCACCCAGATATCCATGAAATACATTATTTCCCCGCACATAGATCATTCCGGTCTGGCCGGATTTAACCGGCTCACCTGTATTCAGGTCAATAATCATGTTTTCTACGCCAGGGATGAATTTGCCGACACTGTTCATTTTTTGTTTCTCTTTTGGATTGGCAGTAAGTATAGGCGCACATTCAGTGATTCCATATCCTTCCAGAAGAAGGGCATTAGTTGTAAGGCTGTCAAAAAGATCCTTCACTGCCTGGGGCATAGCCTCTGCTCCTGAAATAACATAGCGAACGGATTTAAAATAATAGGCAGATCCGGCAGCCATCATCATTTTTAAAAAACCTGGTGTTCCAATCAGCATATTTGACTTCGTATGCTTTAAAATTTTAATAACTTCCCTTGCATCGGTAGGGTTGGGCGTGTAGGCCACTTTTACTCCTGAAATTAGCGGCAGAACGGCTAATGCGACAAAGCCAAAGCTGTGAAACGGCGGAAGGAATCCAAGAAATATAGTGTTATTTTCAATCTTGAGCATTTCAAATGTTCCAAACAGATCGCTGGCAATATTCCGGTGAGTAAGTGGTACAGCCTTGGGCATGGCTTCACTTCCGGAGGTAAAAAGAATTACGGCTGTTTCGTTAACTTGCTTATAGTTCAGGAATAATTTGGGGAATTTAGAAACAATCAATCCTTTGATCTTGGTAGTTGTACTGATTTGAGGTATTTCTTTCTCTAATAACAGCAGCTTGGTTTTAATACTTTCCGGCAGTTGATCTTCAATTTTTTTGATGAAGCTGTCCGCTGAAAGGATCACGGCGATACCTGCAGTATCAGAGCAATGTTCCAGTACTTTTTTTCCAACGGTCCAGTTGAGCATTACGGGTATTTTCCCTGCCATATACGAGGCAATGATGAGCAAGGTCGTGCTTTGCAATGCCGGCAACATGATCCCCACATATTGTCCTTTAACTTTCTTTTTAATAAGTTCTGAGACAACAACTGCTTTCAGAAGGAAAGTTTTTCGGTTTGTGCTTCCTACCAGCGCGTCGTATGCAAAGTAGTCTTTTTGGTTGGTCGTAAAGGTATCCAGAAACTGCCAGAGAATGTTTTTTTCAGGATCAACATGGATATATTCCAACTTACTTAGTGGTTGTTCAAGATAAGAGGGCTTCAGATCGGAGCTTGTGCTGAATTGGCCTGAAGCGACAAGGCACAAGTCGCCAATGGTTTTTATTTCGTTGATTTGAGGGGATGAGAACCCCTTAAACTGGTTTTCGATTTCGGAAACAATTTCAACCAGGCTAAGCGAGTCGGTGCCCAAATCCATATTCAGGTTTGAATTAACAGATAGCTGATCTGGCCCGATATTTAAAACAGAAGCGACAATATTTTTCACCTTGTCCAGTATTTCAGGAGAAATTACTTCAGAATCTGTAGGTAAAGCTTCATCTTGCACTTCCCTTGAAGAACCGGATATAATGTCAGGAAGTTTTCTTTTCAATTCCCGAGAATAAAAATAATGTTTCAGGAAAAGTGGAGCCTCCTCTCCATGAAGGTTATAAAAATCTTCCAAAAAGGTATTGAATGGTTTTGATCCCATATGCGCCTTGCTTTTAGCGTCTGCCGTAAGATCTTCAAAATCAATAGTAACTGTCCTTTTAGGCAGAAAGAAAAACAGATTTGCCAGAGTGTAAAAAAATCCTTTCAATAATTGAATGAAAAAATCAGGGGATTTTCCGGTATAGGCTTTTGACCACATGCTTCCCCATAGCCCGCTAATGCGAACGCCCACAACCCGGACATCTCCGGGTAACTTTTTAACGATTTGATAGGCGGATTTTTTATTGAAAATTTTCTCATAACCTTGTCCGGCAATTTGCCCGCTGGGGTAAATCACAATATTTTGTTTACGTCCGAATCCTTTAATAACAGAGCGGGTAATTACTTTTAAAACCTGAGTGTCGCGGTTGCCTGTTTCAAGATCGCTTACCCTGACTGCCCCCAATCGTGTAAAATACCATTTTAGTACCGGTATGTCAAAGTATTTTTCTGCAATTACCGGAGTTGCAGTCGAGAACCGGAAAATCTGGCTCAACAGGATAACCGGATCAATCAATGCCTGATGGTTTGGCAAAAAAAGGACTGGCGAGTTGTTTTTGAAAATTTCTGATCCTTTGATTAAAATTTTGTAGCGAAAACGAAGCAATAACCTGACTTTGAATGCTAAAATCTTCGAAAAAAGGAGAATGAATAAGTTTGGATTTCTCATTTGAATTTTACCTTTAATAACCAAATGTAGTAACTTTAGGTTTATATGTTGATTTCACGGGGACAATTATTGGAAATAGGAGGTATGATAAAAATGCTGTTCCTGAACTTGATCCAATTAAAAAACATATTTTTGTCTATGACAATAATCCTTCCCAGATGAAAAAACCCGTTTTGCCTGTAAATTCCCCGAAGGTTATCAATGCCTGGTGTTCGTACGACATCGCTAATTCGGCCTATATATTAAGTGTTAATACGGTGTTATATCCGATATTCTACCAACAGGTAACAAAGGACGCATTTGGTTCGGAAATGGTACCGTTTATGGGCATGAGCATCAGGAATACCGTGTTGTATGAATATGCAATTGCCCTTGGTTATTTTATAGTCATACTTCTGACTTTATCACTTTCGGGGATTGCCGACATGGGAGGTTATCGTAAACGATTTATGCAGTTTTTTACTTTGTTGGGTTCATTGGCCTGCATCGGATTATACGGATTTAACGGCGCTAATATCGGATTGGGCCTTTTTCTTCCGATGCTTGCTGTTCTGGGATTTGCCGGCTCACTGGTCTATTACAATTCATTTTTACCCATCATTGCCACACCCGATCGCCACGACCGCATTAGCGCCAGGGGCTTTTCGTTCGGATATGCCGGTAGTATGTTGTTGCTTATTTTTAATATTTTCTCGCTGCAAAATTATAAACTGTTTGGATTCTCAGATAAACTGGAAGCTATTAGGTTTTCATTTATTGAGGTGGGTATCTGGTGGTTGGTTGTTTCCCAAATTGCTTTTTACTATTTGCGCGAAGAGCGTAAAAAGGTACAATTGGATGCAACTATTTTCACAAGAGGATTTCATGAAATTTTCAAAGTATTAAGTTATATCAAAAAACATAAGGCGATGTACCGCTTTCTGCTTGCCTTTTTCTTTTTCAGTATGGGTGTCCAAACCATCATTATTGTAGCATCACTTTTTGGTAAGGCAGAACTGGGGATCACGGATACCAAGCTGATCATGACAATCCTGATTATTCAATTGGTAGCGATTTTGGGAGCCGTTGTATTTGGAAGGGTTTCTTCCCGATTTGGCAACAAAACTTCACTTTTGTGGATGCTTGGAATTTGGGTATTTGTTTGTTTCTCAGCATATAGTGTTCATGACGAATACCAATTTTATGCTTTAGCCGCATTGGTCGGCCTGGTCATGGGAGGAATCCAGTCTCAGGCTCGTTCAACCTGGTCAAAATTAATCCCTTCCGGTACAACAGATACGGCTTCGTATTTTAGTTTCTACGACAGTACTGAAAAACTGGCCATTGTAATCGGGATGCTGGGATTTGGCATTATTGAACAACTCACAGGCAATATGCGGAACAGCACCTTGTTGTTGTCCCTGTTTTTTATTGTAAGCTTTGTGATTATTGCAGTTACCAAATTGAAAAAGGAAGAACCATCGCTGGTTTAGAAAACTCGGAACAATTCATGTCAGGTAATTTCCGTGGTGATTCATTTAGAATAAAATGTGTTTTTTAAGCTTCAAAAATAAACAACTTCATTAATTAATGGTTCATTTGTTCAGTCCTGATAAATGGGCTGATTAATAATTGTTAATTTAATCGTTTTCTAAAAATAACTGAAAAAACCAATTGAACAACTATGGATAAGTTTTCACAGGTTGGTAACCAGGAAATAGCTGCCATTGAAGAAATATATGCTTCTTATTTGTCTGATCCTGAGTCGGTAGATTCGAGCTGGAAGAACTTTTTTGCCGGATTTGAATTTGCCCGTAAAAACTATACTGACACTAAAAGTTCGGAACACGATAATCAGATTGACAAAGAATTTGCAATTCTGAACCTAATTCATGGTTACCGGCAGCGGGGACATTTGTTTACCAAAACCAATCCGGTCCGTTCGCGCCGGAAATATAAACCGACACTGGATATGGAGAATTTCGGATTGCAGAAATCTGATCTGGATACTGTTTTTAAAGCCGGAAACAACATCGGCATTGGTCCGGCAACGCTGCGTGCAATCATTGAACATCTTGAAGCTACTTATTGCGAGTCAATTGGCGTTGAATATGTGTATATGCGAAATCCGGAACTCATTGACTGGCTGAAAGTCAAGATGGAATCAACCCGGAATTCAGAAGTATTAACTGCAGAACAAAAAAAACACATTTACTACCATTTGAAACTGGCCGTCGGTTTCGAAGGATTTATTCATAAAAAATTTGTAGGCCAGAAACGGTTCTCGCTCGAAGGAGGAGAATCGCTGATCCCGGCGCTTGATGCAGTTATTGGTCATGGCGCTGAACTTGGAATCAGTGAATATGTGATTGGCATGGCCCATCGTGGCCGACTTAATGTTTTAGCTAATATCCTTGAAAAACCTTATGAGCATATTTTTAAGGAATTTGTCGGTACGGAGTACGAACAAGACGTTGCGATCGGTGATGTAAAATACCACCTGGGTTATGAAGAGGAAGTGAAAACAGACAGTGGCAAGAAAGTTCGCCTGAGCCTGATGCCTAATCCTTCGCATCTTGAAACCGTTGCTCCATTGGTTCAAGGCATGGCCAGGTCACGAATTGACTCAAAATACGATGGTGATTATAATAAGGTTGCTTCGATCGTTATTCACGGCGATGCAGCCATAGCTACACAGGGAGTCGTTTACGAAGTCATCCAGATGTCTCAGTTGCCTGGTTATCAGACCGGAGGAACCATTCACCTGGTCATCAACAATCAGGTTGGTTTTACCACCAATTACCTTGATGCCCGTTCGAGTACTTATTGCACCGACGTAGCCAAAGTGACCCGTTCGCCTGTATTTCATGTGAATGGTGATGATGTGGAAGCTATTATTTACACGGTGAAACTGGCGATGGAATTCAGGCAAAAATTCCATGCCGACGTATTTATAGATATTTTGTGCTACCGTAAATATGGGCATAACGAAGGTGACGAACCGCGTTTTACCCAGCCTTTGCTTTATAAAGCCATCGAGAAACATCCCAATCCGCGAGATATTTATGCGGATAAACTGGCCGAATCGGGTATCATGTCTCAAATCGAAGCATCAGGTCTGAATCGTGAATTTGATTTACTGCTGGAAGAAAAGTTTAAAGTATCAGAAAAAATCGAAAAAGTAAAAGTCCGCCGATTCCTGAAAGGTGAATACACCGATTTCAAAAATCCTGCAAAAACTGATCTGATTCAACCGGTTAAAACCAGTGTTAAGAAAAGTGAGTTGATGCGTATTGCCGGAAGAATAAATACACTTCCGGCTGACAAGAAGTTTTTCAAGAAGATTGACCGCATCGTGGAAGACCGCCGGATGATGATGCTGGATAACCGTTTAGACTGGGCCATGGCCGAATTGCTGGCTTATGGCACTTTATTGGAAGAGGGCTTCCCTGTCCGGTTGAGCGGTCAGGATTCGGAACGTGGAACTTTCGCCCACCGTCATGCCTCATTTGTGGTTGAAGATACGGATGAAAAGTATTTCCCGTTGAAAAATATCAGTGAAAAACAGGCCGCTTTTCATGTATTCAATTCGCTGCTTTCTGAATATGGAGTGCTTGGTTTTGAATACGGTTATGCACTGACCAGTCCGAATGGGTTAACTATTTGGGAAGCCCAGTTTGGTGATTTCGTCAATGTGGCACAAGTCATTATTGATCAATACATTACTTCGGCCTTTGAAAAGTGGGGCATGATGAACAATCTGGTCATGTACCTGCCGCACGGTTATGAAGGACAAGGTCCGGAACACTCGAGTGCCCGCATCGAAAGATTCCTGACGCTTGCAGCCAACAATAACATGCAGGTGGTCATTCCAACCACTCCGGCAAATATGTTTCATTTGCTTCGGCGCCAACTGTACTGGAAAGTTCGCATCCCTCTGGTCGTATTAACTCCGAAAAGTCTGTTGCGGCATCCGATGGTTACCTCATCGGTTGACGAACTGGCTGAAGGATCGTTCAGGGAAATCATTGAAGATGCAATTTCAAAACCGGAGATGATTCAGAAATTGGTTTTCACTTGCGGAAAGCTTTATTACGACCTGCATAAACGGCAGGCCGAAGAAGGTATTTTAAATGTGGCAATCGTTCGGGTTGAACAGTTGTTCCCACTTCCGGCTGACCGTATCAAAGCAATTATTGCCAAATATGCAAATCTCGAAAAAATAATCTGGGCACAGGACGAACCATCCAATATGGGAGCTTGGCAGCACATTCAGCGGTTTTTGCCTGAGGTGCCATTTGAGTTAATCTCGCGTCCGGCAAGCGCCAGTCCGGCTGTTGGTTTAATGCATCAGCACAACAACCGCCTGAAAAAAGTTCTCGATTCAGTATTTGAGGAAAATGTATTGGCTTAGGCAAGCAAAAAGTCAAAAGAAAAAAGGATAAAGTATTGAGTAAGTAATCAGTGTTCAGTTGCTGTCAGTTAGGAAAATATAATAATGGGATTTGCAGATAATGGTTTTTACCCTGAAAGGGTTAAATATCAATAGCCCGGGGTAAGTGAGGAACGAACGTAACCCTGGGTAAGCAACACGGCAATCACAAGGCGCATTTGTCAGCAAAAATTTGAAAAACAATGCTGTATGCGCCGAATAGATAATCAAAATTGAAAAAACAAAAATAGAACATCCATGTTAATCGAACTGAAAGTACCCACACCCGGCGAATCCATTACCGAAGTTGAACTCGGAAAGTGGCTGGTAGCCGATGGTGACCTTGTTGAAAAAGACCAGGAGGTGGCTGAAATTGAATCGGATAAAGCTACTTTAACTTTATCGGCCACCGAAAGCGGGCAGATTAAGCTACTCCTTCCTGAAGGTGAAAAGGTAGCTGTAGGTGTCATTGCCTGTACCATTGATACCGGCGTTTCTTCCGGAAAGAAAACCGTGCCATCAGTTGCCAAGGTTGAATCAGTTGCCGATATCAAACAAAAACCGGTTACTGTCGGTGAAAAAGTTACTGCTGCTGAGGTTCCAGAAGAATCAAAGATCAAGGTTACTTTGGTTGCGAGGAAAATGATGGAAGAAAATCAACTTTCCATGGAGGAAGTTTTGAGTGGATTGCACCGGATTTCGAAAGGCGATATTGAAGCAATACTGGCACTTCCGAAGGAGGAAAAAGGAAGTAAAAAGCTCACTTCGACAAACTCAGTGAGCGGCGCTTCGTTCGCTGAGCATGTCGAAGCGAAAAATATAAAACGCACTGAGAAGCGGGAGAAAATGACCTCATTACGCCGCAAACTGGCTGAACGATTGGTCGCAGTAAAGAACGAAACCGCCATGCTCACCACTTTCAATGAGGTTGATATGAGCCGTGCGATGGAAATGCGGACGAAACTTCAGGATAAATTTGTGGCGAAATACGGTTTGAAACTGGGTTATATGTCCATTTTCAGCAAGGCTGTTGCCGAAGCTATTCAATTCTATCCTTCAATCAATTCGCAAATTAACGGTGACGAGATCATTACTCCTGAATTTGTTGATATCGGTATTGCTGTTCAAACACCCAAAGGGCTGATGGTTCCTGTTATACGGAATGCTGAAAGCAAAACCATTTCAGAAATAGAACTCGAGTTAAAAGCGCTGGCCGAAAAAGCCCGTAACAAAAAGATAACGGTGGAAGAACTCACCGGAGGAACATTTACGATTACCAACGGAGGCACCTTCGGATCGCTGCTTTCAACTCCGATTATCAATCCGCCACAATCGGCAATCCTGGGAATGCATAACATTGTTGACCGTCCGGTTGCTGTAAACGGACAGGTTGTGATCCGCCCGATGATGTATGTAGCATTGTCATACGATCACCGCATAATTGATGGAAAAGATTCTGTTGGGTTCCTTGTAAAGTTGAAAGAACTGATTGAAAATCCTGAGCGTTTGCTTACCAATGGCCGGAATCCGGAGGAAGTTTTACTTGGATTGTAATTTTTAACTTTTCCAGAGTTTTGTAAACTTTATAAAACTCTGGAAAAGTTATTCAAAACGGAATTGTAAATCCGAGCCAGGGAGCGACAATGAACTCTTCCATTTCGCTGGAAATCGGGATAACTGCGCCGAAATCGAGTCCAACGCGTTTAATAATTCTGCGTCCGCCAACCATCATCATCACCACAAATTCATCAGGTGTACCAATGAAATAATTCTCAGTGATGAAATAACCTTTGGGCCCGGTCCGTATCATCGCGCTAATATTTACTGTTGGATTTTCAGCCATTTCCCCGCCGGCAAATGCCCATCCCAAACCAATGTTCAGGTTTTTATCTTTTGATCCGAATGTGGAAATTCCGTAAAGTATTCCGAATCCGGTTTTTTCCTCGCCAATAACAGTTCCAACCAGCGCACCCGCTCCAAGATTGAATTTATTCTCGGCTACCGGTACAGAGAATTTTGCTGTAAGCCAGGCTGGCGTGGGGGCTCCGGCGAAAAGAAATAGCGGGACAACTCCAACTCCGGCCGAAATGTGATCGGTAAATCCATAAACAGCCTGATTAAAAAATACCCAGACATTTTGATAATAACCTTCTCCTGATTTCAGGTTGTAACCATTGGGCGCCCAGAAGTACCGTGTGGACTGTGGATTGTCGAGCCAGTAGGTTCCATCTTTTGCAATTGTCTGTGTTACTTCACTTATTCTTTTAATGTCGGATGTTAAAATGGAAATTTCACCCAATTTTTCCGTTTTAATTCGGATTTTATCGGCCGAACGCTGAAGTATTTTGCCGATGTATTCATTTCCGTCAATGGTTTCAATCCGGTATTTGATGGAGTCCTGATTGTTTTGTGCCCCGGATAAGACTGGAATGCCAATCAGACAGATAATTAGCGCTAATATTGACAGAAATGTTTTCATGGCAAGTTAATTTAAGAATTTTAGAACAGGTTGTAGTTTAGTAACTAAATCTGGCATTTTTTGTTCAATTTCAAACAAGAAACGCTGAATAAGAAATGAGAAACACCGAATTACACGTTCGAAATTCCTTATTTTTTGTTTCTCGTTCGATATTTGATTGTTCTCAAAAAAAAACCACCCGCATGTGAATACGAGTGGCTCTAACTGTTTGTTTGAAAAATGTTTGAACCTTAGTTTTAAAACGATTATTTATTCTGAAACTACTTCGAAACCTATTTCGACAATTACTTCTTTGTGTAATTTGATTTTGGCAGTATAGTGTCCAACTTCTTTAACGTGGTCTTCCGAAATCATGATCTGTTTGCGATCGATTTCGAATCCATTGCTATTGATAGCTTCTGCCAGCATAATGGTATTGACCGAACCGAAAATTTTTCCGGTACTGCTTGTTTTTGCGCCAATTACCAGTTGAAGAGTTTTAAGTCTTTCGGCCACACTTAACGAAAGATCTTTCAATTTTGCATTTTTGTGAGCCCTTTGTCTGGTATTTTCAGCCAGTACTTTTTTTGACGACTCGGTGGCAATAACTGCCAACTTCTGTGGAATCAGAAAGTTGCGCCCGTAACCGTTTTTCACGGTTAAAACATCATCTTTCGATCCTAAACGTGCAACATCTTGCAATAATATAACTTCCATTTTACTTCAGCTTTAAAAATTATTTCATCATATCAGTCACATACGGCAACAATGCGATATGACGGGCTCTTTTAACTGCTTTGGCCACTTTGCGTTGGTACTTCAAAGAGGTTCCTGTAATACGGCGGGGTAAAATTTTACCTTGCTCGTTTAAGAATTTCTTCAAAAATTCAGCGTCTTTATAGTCAATGAACTTGATTTTGTTCTTTTTAAAGCGGCAATACTTTTTCTTTTTAATTTCAACCGATGGGGGGGTCAAATATCTGATTTCACTTGAATTTGCGGCCATAATTTAGTTCTCCTTTTCAGTTTTAGCTTTGGTTTTGTTTCTTCTTTTCTCACTGTAAGCAATGGCATGTTTATCCTTGCTGAAAGTCAGGAAGCGAATAATGCGTTCATCGCGTCTGAATTGGGTTTCCAACGTTTTTGCAAACGAAGGGTCGGCGGCAAATTCGAAGAGTTGATAAAACCCTGTCGATTTTTTTTGAATGGGATAAGCTAATTTGCGTAATCCCCAGTCTTCTTCACTGACCATCTCTCCACCGTGTTCGGAGATGATGTCCCTGAATTTTTTTACCGTTTCCTTTACCTGAATATCAGATAAAACGGGAGTAATGATGAAAACGGTTTCATACTGGTTTTTCATAAAACATCTGAATTAATTAAACATGAATAAATTAAACCTAATTTTAGGTCGCGCAAAATTAGAAATATTTCGCTATTATTCAAACAAGACCATGAAAAGAATTAGAATTCAGACATTAATTGTCTGGCTTCCTGTTGAAGAATGGCAGGCAGATGAATGCGACGACTGGCCAGGCTGGTAATCCATTTGCCAATATCATTGGTTTGCAGCGTGTAAAGCACTTCCCGTAAATCTTCGATTTGTTTTTCTGTAAGCAGTTCTTCGCGAACATTTCGCAGTTCATCCAGCTCTTCATCGTCGAAATAAATAATTTGATCCTGATCAAAAACTGAACTGTCAAATTCGCAGATTTCATGCGCCCCGCAACAATCAGATGCCACGGGCCGGGCTTTGTTCAGCGGTTCCGGTTCAGCCAATGTTTCCTGTTTTTTTTTCGAAAACCTGATCACGGCAAATACAAAAACTGTTAAAAAGATAATTCCTATGAAATAATACATGGGGGCAAAAGTATAAAATGAAACCTAATTACCATTTCTGTTCCTGATTTGTTCAAGTTTGATGAATAATATTTAACCCTGTTGAACCACATTTTGTTGATTGGGATATTGTGCTATATTTGATTTTCCTGAAATAGGATATCCGGTTCTTCAGATAATCCTGAACTTTTTTTTATAACACTGTGGCTATGAAATACATGATCTGCCTTTTTTTTGTTATTTTCTTTTTTCAAACATCAAATGCCCAATTGCTAAAATATTTTGAGGAGAAAACCTTACGGCTCGATTATTATCATTGCGGGAATGCCGCAGCGGAACAGTTTTTCTTTGACGAGTTAATTGAGGAACCGTTCTGGGCAGGATCGGAAACAAAACTGATTGATACCAACGGATACGGAAATCATTTTGTTGAGGTTCGTTTGGAAGATACAGGCGAACTGATTTTTTCACGGGGGTATAGCACCCTTTTTGACGAATGGAAAACCACACCGCAGGCACAAGCTACAGACTGCTGTTATCCTGAATCTGTAGTCATTCCTTTTCCCCGTAATAAAGTGGTGGTTTCCATCATTAGCCGGAACAAGCAAGGCGAATTCGGGAAAAAATTTGAATATTCAGTTGATCCCAAAAGCCATTTTATCAAAAAGGAACGCGAAAAACTTTCAGTTTTTGATGTGGTGAATTCAGGCCCTCCAGCTAAAAAAGTGGATGTGGTTTTGTTGCCTGAAGGATATACCATAGACCAACAGGAACTTTTTAAATCTGACTGCCAAAAGTTTGCAGAGGAGTTTTTCAGGTATGAACCTTATACTGAAAACAGGGATAAATTCAATATTCGTGGAGTTTGGGCCCCGTCAAAGGAGGAAGGGCCTGATATTCCCGGTGATCGCATCTGGAATGAAACCTGCCTGAATGCTTCGTATTACACTTTCGGCTCCGAACGCTACCTCATGGTGAACGATTTTCAGGGGATACGGGATATGGCAGGAAATGCTCCATACGATTATATCTATATTCTGGCTAATACCGCAAAATATGGTGGGGGCGCTATTTATAATTTCTACGGTATAAGCGCTGCCCATCATATAAACGAAACCGGCAAGATTTATATTCACGAATTTGGTCATTTATTTGCCGGATTAGGCGACGAATACGTTGGTGGCGTCGAGTATTCTGAATTTTATCCAACCTCAGTTGAACCCTGGGAGCCGAACCTGACAACTCTGGTAAATTTTGATCAGAAATGGAAAAGTATATTACCCGAAGGAACTGTAATTCCAACTAATTCAACTCAGAAAAATCAGGAAAAACTAGGGGTTTATGAAGGTGGAGGTTATGTTTCGAAAGGAGTTTACCGTCCCGCTTTCAACTGTCTGATGAACAACCTTCACAACATTGATGTATTTTGTCCGGTTTGTAATAAGGCCATAAAGGGAATGATTGATTTTAATTGTAAATAGGTTCGGATTATTTCAATGCGTTGTTTTTCTGTTTTTGAAGCAATTCAATGATTTTATCCAGTTTTTCCACTTCAATTGTCTTCAGCAATATTGCTAAGGCTTCAATTTCATGTTTTGCATCTATATTGGTTTTGTAATCCTCTTCTGCATGCATTCTGTCTCTTTTCAGAGTATTACTAAAATTGTCTGAAGGATAATGAATCTCCAGGATCCCATACCTTTTGCTACCCGATCAGCTACGCGGCCACCAAAGCCCAGGGTTTCGTGGCGTTTTTGATGTCAGGATTTTTGATTTCCCATAATTTATTGGATTATTTATAAAATTTACTGAGCCAGTCCAGGCCTATTTGTGCAACTTCCAAATCCTGCTCACCGCTTCCTCCAGAAAAAACGGCCAGCAGATAACCGGAGTCAACTTTTTTAATCAAACCGCCTTTATAACCAAGTTCCCCATTGTAGATTTCACGGATTTTGCTCCCGCTGTCACGATGGGTATCTGCCATTTCCGAGGCTTTGGTATAGGCAATTCCAAGAAGGTTGGCCTTACCACTGGTTAAATTTCCAACTACTTTCATTTTCGAAATCCAGGTTTCGGTTACATCGCCTGGCAAATAGGCAACAATGGCAACTCCTTTTATGGATATTTTCTGTGCGGCCTGTTCAATTATAGCTAAACATTGATCAGCTTGTTTGACGAAAATTTTCTGGTCGGTTTTTGTGTCTGCCTGCTTCGTTTTAAGATCATTAACCGTTGAAAGATAATTTTTGGCCTCAATGGAAGGATAAAAGCAGATCAAAACGAGGATGAAGAGTAACAAGTTTCTTTTCATTTGGATAGTTTTATTAAAGTGCTAATATAAAGTTTCCGGCAACTAAATCCATCAAAATGAGACAAAAATCATGTGATCACATTGTTGTTTTATTGGTCATACTGAGTACAATTTTGTATGTTTGCAGCATTTTCAAAACTATTACTGTATTTTATTGAATATATCAATTTTTAGAACTCAACAAAACAATTACGGGAGGGTATAAAATGAATAATGATACTGTATCAACAGATGTATTAATAATCGGAGGTGGGCCTTCCGGCTTAGCTACGGCTATCCATTTGGCTGATACTTTAAAACAAAAAGGTCGGAACCAGCGGATTTTACTTATCGAAAAAGGCAGTTCAATCGGAAGCCATATTATTTCGGGCGCAGTGATTAAGCCTGATGTATTTAAGGAATTATTGCCTGAAGTTGATATTTCAGAAATACCTTTCAACGCCAAAGTAGTTAAGGACAGTACTGTTTTTCTTACAAAAAATGGTTCCATAATCCAACCGTTTCATATTCCTTATATGAATAATATAGGCAATTATACGGCTTCGTTGGGTCAGATTTGCAAATATTTAGCTGTAAAAGCCCAGGAAAAGGGCGTTGAGATTTATACCGGTTTTGCTGTAGATGAAATTTTATACCAGGATGGAAAAGTCATTGGAGCAAAAACAAAAGATACCGGCATTGATCATCACGGGCATCAGTTGGATAATTTTCAGCCAGGAACCCGTGTCGAAGCAAAAATTACCATTTTTGCCGAAGGAACCCGGGGCAGTCTGGCCAAAATGCTGATTCATAAATTCAACCTTGCCAAGGAAAGCAACGAACAGATGTACTCTCTTGGTTGTAAGGAATTGTGGTCGGTTCCACAAGGTAATATTGCTCCCGGTGAGATTTATCATACCATGGGTTATCCGCTCGACAATAACGAATTTGGTGGTGGCTTTATTTATGGACTGAACGATAATAAAGTAGCAGTCGGCCTCGTGGTTGGACTTGATTATAAAGATCCTTCATTCGATACGCACGATGCCATGCAGGTTTGGAAAACAACTTCTCTGGTCTCAAAAATCCTGAAAGGCGGAAAATTGGTCGAATACGGCGCCAAAACACTGCCCGAAGGTGGATATTACGCCATTCCAAAATTATATGTTGACCAAGCATTGATTGTTGGCGACAGTGCCGGATTCCTTACTATGCCTGCCTTAAAAGGTGTTCATTTAGCCATCAAATCCGGTATGCTTGCCGCTCAAACGGCAGCCAATGCCCTGATCAGTAATGATACTTCAGAAAAAAGTCTGGCACAATACGAAACGTTGATAAAAAACAGCACCATCCATAAAGAAATGTATCCCGTGCGCAATTTCAGGCAAGGTTTTGCAAAAGGACTGATTGCCGGTGGATTCAATTTTGGAACTCAACTGATAACCGGTGGGGCAGGTTTCTCCGGAAGATTGAGAGCTCATGCCGATCATCTGACAACCTCAAAACTTGGCGAACTCAAAAAGAAACCTTTCAAAGAACGGTTCAATGGCCAACTGGAATTCGATAAAGTGCTGACTTTCGATAAAGCTACGGATATCTATCATTCAGGAGTATATCACGATGAACAACAGGTTGTACACCTCCATATTCACGATCAGGAGAAATTTAATGCCATTAACATTGAAGAATACGGGGCTCCCGAGCAGTTCTTTTGTTCGTCGGAAGTTTATGAACTTCATGTCAACAAAGAGGGTAAAAAAGAGCTTCGGATTCATGCTGAAAATTGCATGCACTGCAAAACCTGCGACATAAAAAGTCCTGGAGAACGGATTACCTGGGTGGTACCCAATGGCGGCAATGGCCCGGATTTTCAAAATATGTAACAATTAAAAGAGAAAACAACAATGGCTTTAACGATAATAACTTTAATCAAACAAGTTCCGGTGCCCAGCGAAATGCGAATGGGTGAAGACGGGCTGATGGACCGGACCAAGGCAAAATCAATCATAAATATCGACTGCACATTCGGACTGGAAGCAGGCTTACAGCTAAAGAAACAAAATCCTGATGCAAAATTGATTGTTTGCTCCATGGGACCAGGTTCGTTTGAAACGGCCCTTCGTACGGCTATTTCGATGGGTTACGACGAAGCTTACCTCTTATCGGACCGGAAGCTTGGGGGCAGCGATACTTATGCAACAGGTTTGGCTATCTCGACTATGCTGAAGCACCTGGGTTTTACCAAAGCCTCGAATGAACCTTACATTATTTTAGCCGGTCGCCAAACCAGCGATGGCGATACCGCACACGTTCCATCGCAGGTTGCCGAGGCCATCGGAATTCCGCAAGCTACTTTTGTGGAGAGTGTAAAAGCCGATGGTTCGGGCAATGTGATTGCAAAACGAATCATTGAAGGTGGGTACCAGATGATGAAATTACCGATGCCTTGCGTAATTTCGTTAACTCCAACAGGTATTCCGCCACGCAAACCATCGTTAAGCGGAGCCATCAAGGCCCGAAACCTGAAAATTACCACTTTTGGGATTGATGATATTGGCCTTGGAACAGAGAAAATCGGGATCAGCGGTTCTCCAACTATTGTGGCAAAGGTGGTGAATATGGTCAGCGAACGTCCGCCAATCACCATGTCTGAAGGTCATAACGAAACAGCATTAGTTGACAGTTTAATAGCCAACCTGAAAAAAGGGGGAAATGTACTGGAGAAGAAGGAGGCTATCGCAAAAAAAGATACCGAACGTCCCGATTTTCCTGAAAAGGATTTCCGGGATGGGGCAAGAGGAATCCTGACCTGGGCTGAGATTACCAATGGCCATGTTTCCCGTCCTTCGCTTGAGTTGTTAACTCCGGCCCGACATCTTGCCAATCAGTTGGGCAACGATACCAAAGTAATGACTTTAATTATCGGTAAAAACGTTCAGCCATTGGCCCAAATCCTGATCGAACATGGATCGGATGAGGTAATTCTGGTTGAGAATGAAAAGCTTGAAGAGTATTTGGTGCTTCCGTTCTCGTCCATTTTTGAGCAGGTTATTAAAGTCAGGAAACCTGAAATTGCGCTTTTTGCTGCAACTACTTCAGGACGTGAACTTGCTCCACGGATCGGTATGAAAACCGATAGCGGTGTAACTGCAGATTGTACCGGACTTGAAATTGGTGAATATGTGAATAAAAAGGAAAAAGTAATTTATACGCCAATTCTTGAGTCGCGTCGCCCTACTTATGGTGAAAGCAAACTGGCTACCATTCTCGGTTTTGTTTGTCCCCAGGTTTCTACCGCACGTGCCGGTACTTTCGAAGTTCCCAAACGGGTTGAAGGAAAACAGGGAATTGTCTCCAGTTTCACTCCGGTACTGAACACAAAGGATTTTGTAGTTGAAATATTGAATACTGTGCGGGGCGGGGGAGGGTTGCAGAATCTTTTCGAGGCCGAAATCATTATTTCGGGAGGACGAGGTACCACTAACGATAGCTTAGGATTGATAAAAGCGCTTGCCGAAGCATTAAAAGCTCAGGGCGTGAATGCTGAATGGTCATGCAGTCGTCCGGTAGTGGATGAAGGTGTTACCGAGTATGCACGCCAGGTCGGACAAACCGGTAAAACTGTTCGTCCAAAAGTTTATGTTGCCGTTGGTATTTCAGGGGCCATTCAACACATTGCCGGTATGAAAGAAGCCGAAAAAGTTATTGCCATTAACCACAATCCTAAAGCAAACATCTTCCACAATGCAGATTTTGGTATTTGCGGCGAGTATCAGGATATTTTACCTGAATTGATCGAAAGGGTTAAAGCCGGTTTTACCTTCGGGATTGAGCCAAAAAAGGCACTTTAGAAAAAGAGTTTCGGTTAGAATATAATTCGGGCATGCACAAGTATTTGGTACTTACGCATGTCCGAATTCTTTTTCCTGTTTTCTCATTTAACAAAAAAGCTCTTGCCAACCGGTTTTGCTGAATCTGCCAACTGGCAGATATAGACCAAAATCCCATTAGCCTTTTCCGGTAATGGGAATTTTTATGCACGGGATTTTGGCTAATTAACGAATGTTATAAGCAGGCTTTTTTAATCTAATATATTTCTATGGTTGTTTACTTTTCAACTCAAAACTCTCCCAATTGTATTTTACTCTTTCCAACAATTTTTTAAACTGTTCCTCAGCACGGATATTTACTAAAAAAGGGTCATATTCTGCAATTAAGGGGTAATTGATGAATCCACGATTTACTGCATTTTCAAGAAATTCCAAAGACTTTTCCTTGACACCAAGGTAAGAATAGAAGGTTGCAAAATGATATGAATACTGTAAATCCATTTTAATAGCTTCAGCAAATTCAGGAGTCAATAATAAATTCAAATTCACTTTGTCTCTTTTTATTACGTATTTTAGAAATATTGTTGCCTGAGACCAAATATTATTAGCTGATTCTTCAACAAACTTACTGATGAATTCTAGAGCTTCTTCTGCACGATTGTTATAAAATAGGGCAAGTGATTTCCAGAATTTATGCATAACATTATCAGGAGTTAAATCAAATGCTGCAAGTAGCGGTTTGAGAGCAAGATCAAATTTGCCGCCCAAAAATAGATTCCAGCCTTTAACTGCATCATTCAATGGATTAATAGGATCAATTTTAATGCATCTGTTTACTAATAATTCTCCTGCTTCAAACTGGCCAACAAAGCTGTATCCTAAAGTTAGCCAGATCATTATGTCAGAATCTTCCGGTTTTCCTGCATGAGCTAGTGCCAAATGATTAATGGCTTTCACCATGTCACCATATGCTATGATTATTAAACCTTTTACGAAATGTGCTTCCGCTAAGTCCTGATCGAGATCAAGAGCTTTCTTTACTAGTTCTTCGGCTTTTTTAATATTTTTCTCATGCTCAATTCCAAGATTAACATACTGGAAATAACCAAATGCCATACCCGCATAAATCAGAGCATTTTCACCTGCAATATCCAGTCCTTTTTGTAGCAAGTTTAATCCATTTTCTAACCTTTCCAACGACATAGACATCATCTCCGAATAGGCCTTTTTATAACAATCATAAGCAAGAACATTATCTATCGGTCTTTCATGTATCTTCTTCTTTTCCTGGGAGCTTAACTGTATTTTCAGTGCATCAGCAATAGATCGTGATACCTTCTCCTGAATATCAAAAACATTATCAAGTGTTCCACTATACTTCTCAGCCCATATGTGTGAGTCATTTGTCCCATCTATAAGCTGAGCAGTAATACGCAGATTGTTCTCTACTTTCCTGACACTTCCTTCAAGAACATAATGCACATTGACCTCTTTGGCTATTTCTCCTATTCTCTTTTTTGTTCCTTTAAAGGTCATTGCAGAACTTCTTGAAATAACAAGAAGATCATGAATGTGAGAAAGATCTGTGATTATTTCTTCTGTTAATCCATCGCTGAAGTACTCTTGATCAGGATCGGGGCTAATATTCTCAAATGGAAGAACAATAATTGATTTTTCCTGACGTGCCTGTTTATCAATAGTTTCAGCATTTTCCTTGGATTCTTTCTCAAATGGTATTTGTTCTTTTTTCAGTCCGGAAATTATCTCTTTTATCGCAAGAGCCACTTTATTTATCTGATCACGATAAAAAGTTTTATTCAGATTATCATTTGGATTATCTTCTTTTGATCTTAGTGGTCTGTTGACTCCTATGGATTTAAAAATAAATTCAATGCCACGAAGTGCTCCACCTAAAACTGATTCACATTCCTGATTATCCCTAAAATCGAGATCATGGATACGCACCGGGAGAACACGATTGGCTACATTACCTCCCTGTAGTTTTACTTTCAAACCAAACTGATCATTCGAAGCCTGCTCAATAAACGCCTTGAACTCATGATTCCATGCAAAAGACTTTAGATCACAATATGTACGAGAAATAATTGGAATAAGGATCAGGCATTTAAGTTTCTCCTTCAGGGACTCATCAACATCGTGTGTTTCTAAAAGTCCGTCGTGTGGATTGATATCTATATATATGCTGATTTCTTCCTTGAAAGTTGATTCGAGTTCTGTTTTCAAGGCTTCAACAAACTCACTCACCCACCTTTCGCCTTTATTATCTTTCTGGCGGTAGGAGATAAAAATATCGTAATTAAAGCCATCAATAAAGCTTGACATTAGAAAGGAATTTTATCAAAATTATATCTAATATCTAATTATTCATGTTCAAAGTTAGTTAAATCATGATAACAAGTCAAGGCCAGTCAAAAGCTTGCTTTTAACATTCCGCAAATGCACGCAGGGAGGGTTTTAATTGATGAACAAAGAGTACTCTGGACTAATTTTCTGCCAAAAAAGTACCGAAATCCGGGTAGCTTGCTGTGTGTGCCCTGTTATCCCATTGTTTAACGAACCGCGTAGTACGAGACCCGTATGCTATGTGGTGTGAGAGGCGCACTCCGTCAGCTAATTACTGGCGGAGCCGTCTACTCGATTAAAATGTTAGCGGCTGGCAATCGTTGTCTTCAAATAATTTTCTGGAGTCATTACTCCAAGAGAGCTGTTCTTAAAATCTTTGATGTTTCTCGTGATAATTAAATCAATTTGTCCATTGAATTCTGCCGAATAGTTTTGCAATGCGTCTTCAAAATCCTTAAAATTCGAGTTCAGGGCTTTTAGAATAACATCTTTGTCAGTTGTAAGTACTTCTGTAATCGTTATTAATTGTTTTAATTTTTCGATAACTTTCTCATGAGTAGAGCTTTGCCTTAATAGATAGTATACATTGCTGATTATTACTGATGTGATGAAGCCTTTAATTTCTCTCGATTCACATAGTGACAAAACTTTTGCAGCATCGTCCGAAAACGGCTCTCTGTCAAAAAAGAAGTCTAAAATTACGTCAGTGTCAATAAGAACTTTTTTCATTTGCTAAAGATATTTTTCAGTAAGTCTTTTGGAAAGTTCTTTTTTGTAGTTGATGTTTTTGGGAGCCTTAAACGTACCTTTTAATGATTGTACAATCGGGGTCAGTTCGATACTTTCATTATTATCCTCTTTTGTTATGGCTTTTAGGTAGTTCTCAACAATGTCGGATAAACTACGACCTTTACCATTGGCATATTTCTTTGCCTTTTCGATAATTGTTTGCTCAATCGTCAATGTCAATTTTGTATTCATGGCACTAGTGTTTTGTCAATTAAATTTATACATGCAAATATACAAATAAAAACACGATACGTGCAAATATCTTTCATGTGGCACGTGTCATTCATGCTTGCCGCACCGGGTAGCTTACGCCCCCTAAGAACCGTACGTGCGACTTTCACCGCATACGGCTCAGGCACTTTTAAGGCTCACCCGGCGAAGGGCAACCCGGCTGTGTGCGCCCTGCATAAGCAGCGCGCACACTTGTTGTAAGCTCTGGAAAAAAGTTTAAAAAAATACAAATAAACTTAACATAGCATAAGAACAACAAGTGTTATTTTTCCCAGAGGGTGCAAATCCCTTATGCGCGGAGTCGTGTCCGAAGCATTAGCAAGTGGCAAGGTGGTTTGGGGTGACCCATGCACTGAAGGTTATTTGCGATTGATTAATGAGCAAATAAATTCAAACGGCAAAATCCGGTACTGACGAACAGAAACGGTATATGAGGCTATGAAACGAGGATAAGCAAGCACATCATTGTAACGTCCGAAGAATACAACCATCGTTTTGTAGTAGATGCCGCAGGAATTGGAGGAAGGGAAAAGCTTTTACCAGGGGAGATCTCACCGTCCACGAGTTGGGTGTGGTGAGAAGTCAGCAGAGGCCATAGTAGTTGTCAGTAACGAGCCGATGAATGAAGCGGAGGTCTCACAAGACAATGAAGGGCTGAACGTTGGGTTGTCTCGAATTTGATAAGGAGGTCCAAACTTCGAGTTTGCCAGACTTATCCTAAACAAAGACAGAGTTACTATTGGTGTAAAGAGCGATTGTACTAATACCCGACGAACCGCCGTATACGAGACCCGTACGTACGGTGGTGTGAGAGGCGCACTCCGTCAGCTAACTACTGGCGAAGCCGTCTACTCGATTACCGCCAGGTTTTCGGTCTGTCAAGCGAGTTTTACAGTCTGATTAAGCAACTCAACATTGAAATTGACCTTAGCATTTAAAGCCTTAAAAACTTTGATTATTGTCTCAAACCTAGCATCTGTCAAGCTGTTCTCCAATTTGGAGATTTGTGCTTTCTTAACTCCAACTAGAAGTCCAAGTTGTTCTTGTGTCATGTTCCTGTCTTTTCGAGCTTGTTTTATTGCTTCTCCAAGTAAGTCAAGCCGTAATTCGTTTTCAAATGCATCACGTTTTGGTGTTCCAATCTCTCCGATATACTTGTCGGTGATCTCCTCTAAACTGATTGTCGTTAATGGCTTATTTTTCATTGTGATTGATTTTTAAATTGAAATACTGTCTTCTTATATTCTCCGCTTTATCTATTTCTCCTTGAGGCGTTTTATCTGTCTTTTTAATGATCCCATGAGTGGAAATTACAACTGTTTCGGTATTGCCTGTCTTATCCCAAAAAGCAAAAAGCCGGTAATGGGTTTTGTTATATAAAGTTCTAAACTCCCAAATTTCACCTTTCAGCTTTTTAAATAATTCCTTGTCGTTCGAGACTCTAGCTTTTTGTATGTTGTAAATTACTTTGTCTCTGGTTTTTTCGTCAAGCTTGTCGATAAATTCAGCAGCGTCAACTAAGAACTCAACCCGAAATTTTGCTGTCATATTATAAAGTTTATGCAAATATAAATGTTTCTTTATTAGGAAACAAATTTAGTTTTGTGCGGTCCCCTAAACTTGGCGGACCGGGTAGCTTACGCCCCCTAAGAACCGTACGTGCGACTTTCACCGCATACGGCTCAGGCACTTTTAAGGCTCACCCGGTGAAGGGTAACCCGGCTGTTATTACTCTTTTTATTGGACATAAAAAACCGAGGGCAAAAAATCAGGGAAATCGCTTTTAAAACAATGGTGAATTATTTGGCGAATTGAATACAATTTGTTATCTTTATGATTAATTGTTGGGTTAGCGTTAAAAAAATGGCTAATCTAAACGCACAAAAGTCTATTTAT
>Ga0209317_1000096_pt1 | contig 119416 bp, 110 predicted proteins | sample RifGroB2_FD_183994 | JGI IMG/M metagenome (GOLD analysis project Ga0209317, IMG submission 183994) | Soil microbial communities from Rifle, Colorado, USA - Groundwater B2 (SPAdes) (version 2) | ecosystem: Environmental > Terrestrial > Soil > Unclassified | place: Rifle, Colorado | collected... | reverse complement strand
GACCACCGGAACGGTGGTGTCGGGGAGCGTTACGGTGACGCTGGCGCTCTTGGCAAGCGAGACGTTGCCGGCTGCGTCCTTGGCCCAGGCATAGAAGGTATTGCTCCCTGCGACGGCGGTAACGCTTGCCGGTGCGGCTGCGGTCCAGCCTGCGGCGGCTGCAGTCGGGGCTGTGGCGACCTGATTAATCAGGTAGCCGGTGACGGCGACGTTGTCGGTGGCGGTCAAGGCCGATACCGGCACGGTCAGGGTGGTGGCGGTTGCCGGCAGGGTGAAGGTGCCGACTACGGGGACGGTGGTGTCGGGAAGCGTTACGGTCACGCTTGCGCTCTTGGCAAGCGAGACGTTGCCGGCCGCATCCTTGGCCCATGCGTAGAAGGTGTTGCTCCCTGCGACGGCGGTAACGCTTGCCGGTGCGGTTGCGGTCCAGCCTGCGGCGGCTGCAGTCGGGGCTGTGGCGACCTGATTGATCAGGTAGCCGGTGACGGCGACGTTGTCGGTGGCGGTCAGGGCCGATACCGGCACGGTCAGGCCGGTGGCGGTTGCCGGGAGGGTGAAGGTGCCGACTACGGGGACGGTGGTGTCAGGAAGCGTTACGGTCACGCTGGCGCTCTTGGCAAGCGAGACGTTGCCGGCCGCATCCTTGGCCCAGGCGTAGAAGGTGTTGCTTCCTGCGACGGCGGTAACGCTTGTCGGTGCCGTTGCGGTCCAGCCTGCGGCGACTGCCGTCGGTGCGGTGGCAACCTGATTGATCAGGTAGCCGGTGACGGCGACGTTGTCGGTGGCGGTCAGGGCCGATACCGGCACGGTCAGGCTGGTCGCGGTTGCGGGGAGGGTGAAGGTGCCGACCACCGGAACGGTGGTGTCGGGAAGCGTTACGGTCACGCTGGCGCTCTTGGCAAGCGAGACGTTGCCGGCCGCGTCCTTGGCCCAGGCATAGAAGGTGTTGCTCCCTGCGACGGCGGTAACGCTTGCCGGTGCGGCTGCGGTCCAGCCTGCGGCGGCTGCAGTCGGGGCTGTGGCGACTTTGTTGACCAGGTAGCCGGTGACGGCGACGTTGTCGGTGGCGACCAGGGCCGATACCGGCACGGTCAGGGTGGTGGCGGTTGCCGGCAGGGTGAAGGTGCCGACGACAGGAGCGGTGGCATCAGCGACCGGGGCGGCGGCAACGGTGACCGAAACGTTGACGAATTTCTCGCTGTGGACGTCGCCTCCTCCGTCGCCGTTTTCATTGCCGAGGTAAGCCATTCTCCAGGCGTAGGTGCCTGCCGCTGCCGGCGCCGGAGCAGAGAGAACTGCCGGGTAGACGGCTGAGCCGCCCATGCCGCTCTGGGCGCCTGCGGAACGCGCGATTTCGGCGCCGTTCTGATCGTAGAGACGGACGCCGATCCAGCCGGACCGTGCGCCTGAAGAGGCCAGGGTGACAGTTACCGTTTCGCCGGGGGCGTAGGAGGTTGTCTTGTTCTTTGTCGCGGTAAGGGTTCCGCTGTGTTGGTGGCATCCGGCACAGGTGGCGGCCGTCGCGGTATCGTGGCAATCTACGCAGCCTCTGCTTGTGAAATAGGATGATTGTGCCTGCGCCTCGCTGCGCCAATACTGAAACGACACCAGGGTCAGGGCAAAGATGAACAGCATTAACGCCCTACTACGATTTTTTTGAGTCATAAAAGCTCCTTTTGTTGATGAACCTTCCTCTCGGTTCAAATGGGTGAACTTTTCTGCATCGGGACGCTTCCGGACTTGGAACCTACTTTTTCAGCTGCCTGCGCACAAGGCCTGAACTTGTTCTCTGCAGGACGTTTTGGCTCCGGAAGAAACAGTGAATACTCAGCTATGGCTGGTAGGATCCCCGGCGAATTTTGGGTACAAAAAAGCCGGGGCCAAACATCGTGAGATATTTCGGCGACCCGGCTGTCTCAGTGAGACCCATTAGGCTTTCCGTCCCACCCTCGCGGATGGTTTAGTATTATCGTATACCTACATTCTTGTTCCTGCCGACAGGCAGGGGTTCAGGCTTGACCTCCTGTGCAGGCGGCTACAGCGGTGTCATTTTCCCGTGCTCTCCTTCCGATCTCGCACAAAAAAAGCCGGGCGCGAATATCGTGTGATATTTCGGCGACCCGGCTGTCTCAGTGAGACCCATTAGGCTTTCCGTCCCACCCTTGCGGATGGTTTAGTATTATCGTGCACCACTAGTTTTTTTATTTTCCGGCTCTTGTATATCCCATGCCTCGAAATCTAGTCAATAAAAAATCTTGGTTTAAAAAGGGGACGTATGCGGAATTGCAGTGAAGACACCCAACCGGTAAGTGGCAAAGCATAAGCTATTGGATCTGCGAAGGTCTTAAATTTTGCAGTCATGAGCCCATTCATTTGAGTTCAGGCTAACTACTTAAAGTATCGGTAAATATTGAATGAACGGTCAGCTAGAGTAAAAGTGTTGTTATCGAAAGCCAAGATCATTTTCAGGTGACGCAAGGAAGGATCGCTGACAGTGCTTTGAGCCGGCAGCCCATTTCAGCAGGGCGAAAAATTAGGCAAAAATAATACAGACAGCTTCGATAGGCAACTTCTTACCCACACCCTATTACATGCAGGCTGATTCCCGATAGGGAGCAACTCGCCGGCACTGCGTCGCGTCAGGCCAGGACAAACTGTCCGCACATGTTGCGACCGTAATTTGACAAGGTGTTGTTGATGCTCTTTAATATCGTATGGCCAAACTCGCCTTCATTCATATTGCAGCCCTTGCCGTACTCTTGAATATCGCTGCAGCCGTTTCCGCTTATGCTGAAACGCTGCATGCAGATATTTTCTCCGCCCGGAGCATTTCCCTCTTCTCCTCTAATGCGAAAGCCGCAGGTTTCAGCTCCCAAAGCGGTACAGTAGCGCTTATTGCACCCTCGGAGATCGGACTGCTAATTCTTTCAGATGCCGCGATTCTCGATGAGGATCTGACGGATGCGGCGGCTGGACCTTTTTCGCTGGCTCAGGGGGAGGAATTCTTCGTCGAGAAAAGAGTGGTCGGTGATCCGACACTTCTTGCGCAAGCCACCGGCACAAGGGGCGCCGAGGAAGAGTGGCCCTGGAGAAGGGCAGGGACTGCTGAATATGTGACCGTCTCGCTTGCTGCAGTTGGAACGGCTTTTTTTGAACATAAAAACGGGAAGCCCACTAAGGCAAAATGGACGAGTCGTAACGGCTTTGACGAGTCCATTCGGGATGCGCTGCGCCTGAAGAGCCGTTCGGCACGGGAGGCGACTCATAACGCCAGCAACGTCATCATGGGGGTCATGATCGGGGCACCGGTCGTGGAGTCCCTGGCGACCCTCGGTTTCCGTGATAAGCGTTGGGACGCGCTCTTGCAGACCGAGATGATAAACCTGGAGTCTTTCATCTTCACTTCTTTGGTGTCCAGCGTGATGCAGAACCTCATTACGCGCGAGAGGCCATTTGTCAGGAATTGTGCGGACGAGCGCTGTGAGGGTGAGCTGGAGAACAGGGGTATGCCAAGTGGACACGTCGCATTTGCTTTCACGGGAGCGGGTCTACTCTGCAACCACCACAAATATCAGACCATCTATGAGGACCCCGCCGTCGGCCGAGCAGTCTGCGCTGCCGGCATCGGGGTGTCGGTGCTGGACGGTGTGCTTCGTATCGTCTCGGATCGACATTACGCCACTGACGTAGCAGTAGGGACCGTCATCGGACTCTTTTCGGGCTTCGTCCTGCCTCGCCTGCTGCACTATTCGCGGCCGCAGGAGCGGTCCCTTCCGGAGGCCAAGGGAACTCAGGATTCAGCGGTCCAGCTGATGGCTGTTACTCCCGAGTTTTTAAGCGGAGGTGCTGCCTTGAACTGTGATTTCAGCTTCTGATATTTTCCTTGGCGCGCTATTCTCTGAAGAGACCCATTCCCATTAATTCCTTGAAGACTCCCGCCTTAACCAGTCGCTTCGCTTTCTCGATGTCGGGTGCAAAATATCTGTCTTGGTCGTAGAAGCTGACCTCCTGCCGCAAGACCCTCTTGGCCTCTTCCAGCAACGGCGAACTTTTCAGAGGCGCACGAAAATCGACTCCCTGGCAGGCCGCGAGCAGCTCGATGGCGACGATGCCGGCGCTGTTGTCGGCCATCTCCAGCAGGCGGCGGGCGGCAAAGGTGGCCATGGAGACGTGATCCTCCTGGTTGGCCGAGGTCGGCAGGCTGTCGACGCAGGCGGGATGCGCCAGAGACTTGTTCTCGCTGGCCAGGGCAGCCGCGGTGACCTGCGCTATCATGAAGCCGGAGTTGAGGCCACCCTTTTCGACCAGAAAGGGGGGGAGTTTGCTCAGGTTGGCATCGATCAGAAGGGCGATGCGCCGCTCGGAAAGCGCGCCTATCTCGGCGATGGCCAGGGCGAGGTTGTCGGCCGCCAGCGCCACCGGCTCGGCGTGAAAGTTTCCGCCGGAGATGATGTCGGCCTGGTCGGAGAATACCAGCGGGTTGTCGGAGACCGCGTTGGCCTCGGTGAGAAGGATCTCCGCCACGTGCCGGATCTGGTCGAGGCAGGCTCCCATGACCTGGGGCTGGCAGCGCAGCGAGTAGGGATCCTGGACCGCAGGGCACCCCTCGTGCGACGCCTCGATTTCGCTGTGGGCGAGCAGGTTGCGATAGGCCGAGGCTGCATCGATCTGTCCGGGGTGGCCGCGCACCTCGTGGATGCAGGCATCGAAGGGGCGTCTGCTGGCAAGCGCCGCCTCCACGCTGAGACTGCCGGAAACCAGCGCCGCCGAGAAGAGATCCTCGGCCGCGAAGAGCGCCTCCAGCGCGAATGCCGAAGATGCCTGGGTGCCGTTAAGCAGCGCAAGCCCCTCTTTCGGTCCGAGCGTGATCGGCTCAAGCCCGGCTATCTCCAGCCCCCGCAGCCCCGAAGTCCTCTCGCCGCGATGCAGCACCTCACCCTCTCCCAGCAGCACCGTACTCATGTGAGCCAATGGCGCCAGGTCGCCGGAGGCGCCGCACGAGCCCTTCTGCGGGATGCAGGGATAAACCTCCGCATCGAGGAGGCGAATCAGCGCCTCGATCACCTGAAGCCGGATGCCGGAGTATCCCCGGGCCAGGCTGTTGATCTTGAGAACCAGCAGCAGGCGGACCGTCGATTCCTCCATCAGAGCCCCGGTTCCGGCAGCATGGGAGAGGACGATGGCCCGCTGGAGATGCTCCAGTTCGTCGGTGGGGATGCGGGTCCTCGCCAGAAGCCCGAAGCCGGTATTGATGCCGTAGATGGCCCGCCCCTCAGCGATCAGCGCCGCCACCGTCTCCACCGAGCGGTTTATCGCCTGGATACATCCGGGGTCGAGGGAGAGCCGCACGGCAGAGTCCTTGATGCGCCGCAGATCGGATAGCGTCAGTTTGCCGGGGTTGAGCGTAAGTGGAAGCATTTGATACCTCGCATGCGGCGTAGCGTATGATATAAAACCGCAGCATTTCACCCTCCCCCAGCCCCCACTGCCATTAAGTTAACGTCAGTGCTAATTTCCCGCACGCCGCACAAGCCCCCTCTCCCTTGATGGGAGAGGGCTGGGGAGAGGGTGAAAAGCTCGTACAAGCCTCACCCTCCCCCCACCCCCTCCCATCAAGGGAGGGGGAGCGAGCAGCAGGTAGGAGCTTAACTTAATGGCAGTGCCCCCAGCCCCTCCCATCAAGGGAGGGGGGTTAAGGTCCCCTCCCTTGATGGGAGGGGGGAAAGTGCCTCTTCCGATCCCGGGAGGGCGTAAAGTCCCCTCTCCCCTCGTGGGAGAGGGCTAGGGAGAGGGGGAAATAGCGCGGGCGCCAGCTTCGATTCAGGCAAATGCAAATCCCCCCCGACCCCCCTTTTTCAAAGGGGGGAGGTATTGAACCGTCCCTTGAAAAGGGGGAGGTATTGAACATCTCTTGAAATGGGGGATTTTCTGTCTACCTACCTAGCATCGGCAGATCCAGCTTGTTTTCCCCGGCGCAATCGATGGCGAGCTGGTAGCCGGCATCGGCGTGTCGCATTACCCCGCTGGCCGGATCGTTCCAGAGCACACGCTGCAGCCTTTTGGCCGCCGCCTCGCTGCCGTCGGCTACGATCACCACCCCTGCATGCTGGCTGAACCCCATGCCGACTCCGCCGCCGTGGTGCAGGCTCACCCAGGTCGCCCCGCTTGCGGTAGTGAGCAGGGCATTCAAGAGCGGCCAGTCCGATACCGCGTCGGAGCCGTCCGCCATCGCCTCGGTTTCCCGGTTCGGGCTTGCCACGGAGCCCGCGTCCAGATGGTCGCGGCCGATGACGATGGGAGCCTGCAATTCCCCCCTGGCAACCATCTCGTTGAAAGCAACTCCTAGCCGCGCACGATCCTTGAGCCCCACCCAGCAGATGCGCGCCGGCAGTCCCTGAAACCTGATACGCTCGCGGGCCAGGTCGAGCCAGTTATGCAGCTGCCGGTCATCGGGCAGCAGCTCTTTTACCCGTGCATCGGTCCGATAGATGTCCTCGGGATCGCCGGAGAGTGCCACCCAGCGAAAGGGTCCGATCCCCTGGCAGAAAAGCGGCCTGATGTAGGCGGGGACGAAGCCGGGGAAGTCGAAGGCATGCTCGACACCCTCATCCAGGGCCACCTGCCGGATGTTGTTGCCGTAATCGAAGGTGGCGGCGCCGCGTCTTTGCAACTCCAGCATCGCCCTCACATGAAGTGCGATGGATGCCCTGGCAGCCTGCTCGACGGCCGCGGGAGCTTCCAGGCGCATGGCTGCCGCCTGCTCCAGTGACCATCCCGCGGGGAGGTAGCCGTTGAGAGGATCGTGTGCGCTGGTCTGGTCGGTGCAGAGATCGGGGACGATGCCGCGCTCGACGATCTGAGGCAGCAGCTCGGCGCAGTTGCCAAGCAGTCCCACCGATACCGCCTGCTTGTCCCGGCAGGCCCGCTGGATGATCTCCAGGGCCTGGTCGAGATCGGTCGCCTTCCGGTCCAGGTAGCCTGTGGAGAGCCGCTTGTCGATGCGCGTCTCGTCGCACTCCACGGCCAGCAGGGAAAAGCCGGCCATGGTCGCCGCGAGCGGCTGGGCTCCGCCCATCCCCCCCAGCCCGCCGGTGAGAACCCAGCGTCCGGCAGCGTCCCCGTCGAAATGCTTTTTGGCCGCAGCGCCGAAGGTCTCGTAGGTCCCCTGCACGATGCCCTGCGATCCAATGTAGATCCAGGAGCCGGCGGTCATCTGCCCGTACATCATGAGCCCCTTGCGGTCCAGTTCGTTGAAATGGTCCCAGGTCGCCCAGCGCGGCACCAGGTTGGAATTGGCGAGCAGCACCCGGGGGGCGTCCGGTTGGGTCCTGAACACCCCCACCGGCTTTCCCGACTGCACCAGCAGGGTCTCGTCGTCCTCCAGGCGGCGCAGTACCTCGACGATCTTGTCGAAGCACTCCCAGTTCCGGGCCGCGCGGCCGATTCCGCCGTAGACCACCAGTTCCTCGGGGCGCTCGGCCACCTGCGGATCGAGGTTGTTCATCAGCATGCGCAGGCAAGCCTCGGTGAGCCAGCTCTTGGCGCTCTTTTCCGGGCCGCGGGGGGCGGTGATCTGGCGGCTGGGGTCGAATCGGTTGTTCATGGGAGAGCTCCATTGGTTGGCTGGCCGCAGCCGTAGGTCGGATAGCGTAGGTCGGGTCAGCGTAGCGCAACCCGACATCGCCTTCCTGCCACAATCAACTGCACGTCGGGTTACGCCCTGCGGGCTAACCCGACCTACGAGCTAATTCCCGCACGCTGCACAAGCCCCCTCTCCCTTGATGGGAGAGGGTTGGGGAGAGGGTGAAAAGCTCATACAAGCCTCACCCTCCCCCCACCCCCTCCCATCAAGGGAGGGGGAGAGAGCAGCAGGTAGGAGCTCAAATATAATGGCAGTGGGGTGGGGATGGGGGAGCCGGCTAAATCCCCCCCGACCCCCCTTTTTCAAAGGGGGGAGGTTACTGCGGCTCCTTCCTCGCCACCAGGTGGCAAAGGCGCGCCGCCACTTTGGCGGTGCGCCCCCCGCTGTCGAAATCCGGGTTGCATTCGGCGATTTCTGCCAGCTTCAGCTTGCTGCCGGCTTCGGATTTGATGAAATGAAGCAGATGCTCGACTACTTCGAGGGAGACGCCCCCGGGCGAGGGAGCGCTCACTCCGGGTGCGACACTGGCAGGAAGCATGTCGAGATCGATGCTCACATGGATATGGTCGCACGATTGAAGAAATTCGCGCAGCCGCTCTTCGGCTAGCTGCAGTTTCCAAGGCGTCAACTGCTGGTCCAAAAGCCACCGCACCCCAAGGGAGCCGGCCCGCTGGAATAATGCATCCGTATTGGCTACCTCGCTTATGCCCAGGCAGAAATACCGAAAGGTCTGGCCTTCCTTGCAGCAGTTGTCGGCAATCTGGAGAAAGGGGGTGCCCGAGGTCGCCCTGTCGGAGCAGCGCAGGTCAAAGTGGGCGTCGAAGTTGATGCTCCCGATCACCGCGCGCTCTTCCCGACTTCCGACATGCGCTCTAAGGCCCAGATAGCTGCCGAAGGCGATCTCGTGCCCGCCTCCCAAAAGCAGCGGGAAATGACCCAGATCCAGAAGTCTTCCCACCCAGGCGGCCTGCTCCTTTTGAAGCCCCTCAAGGTCGTCTTCCACACTGTAGAGATTGCCCGCATCGTAGCAGGGAACCGGCAGGTGCCAGGCCTGGCTGGCCAGGGCGGCCCGGATGGCGTCGGGTCCCCTTTGGGCGCCGGCCCTTCCGAGATTGCGCGTAACACCGATATCGCAGCAGATGCCGAGCAGTGCAAGCCCCGGTTCTCGGCTTTCCACGGCCACGGGGGTAAGCGTGGTGACCTTCTGATGCCAGCGCTCCGCCCCCGGCTCTGCATCGATGCGTCCCTGCCAAAGAGCCATATCGACCGGCTTATGCATGACAAACCTCTCCTTTGAAAATGCGCGACGAAGGGGCGCCCAAACCGACCTCGCAGGCCAATTGCACGGGGTCTTCCAGATCCCACAACAGGAGGTCGGCTTCCTTGCCCACCGCCAGCGTCCCCAGCCGATCCCCCCACCCCAGCGCCAGGGCTGCGTTACGGGTAACGGCCGCCAAAGCCTCCTCCGGGGAGAGCCCGAAAAGAAGGGACCCCATGTTCATCATCAGGCGAATCGAGGCAAGCGGGGAGCTCCCGGGGTTGAGATCGGTGGCCAGGGCGATCGGGACGCGGTACCGTCGCAGCAGATCGACCGGCGGCTTGCGGCTTTCCCTGAGAAAATAGAAGGCTCCGGGAAGAAGGGTGGCAACGGTTCCAGAGTGCTGCAGGGCCCGCACCCCGGATTCGTCGAGATGCTCCAGATGGTCGGCCGACGATGCCCGAAATCTGGCGGCCAAAGCGGCGGCGCCGGAGCCTGACAGCTGCTCCGCGTGTGCCTTGAGCCCGAGGCCGTAATGGCTGGCCGCCAGGAATAACCGCTCCGCCTGCCGCACGGTGAAGGCCATGGTCTCGCAGAATACATCGACCGCATCTGCCAGACCCTCCGCCGCCACCCGCGGGATCAGCTCCGAGCAGACCAGATCGAGATAGGCATCGGCGTTGCCGAGAAACTCGGGCGGCACGGCATGGGCTGCCAGCAGCGTACTGCTGATCCGCACCGGGAGCTCATGCTCAAGACGCCGCGCCACTCGCAGCATCTTAAGCTCATCCTCCAGGCTCAGGCCGTAACCGGACTTGATCTCCACCGTGGTGCACCCCTCGCTCATGAGCGTCAAAAGCCGCGGGCGCGATCGCTGCAGGAGTTCCTCCTCGGAGAGCGCCCGGGTCGCCCGGACCGTGGAGAGGATGCCGCCGCCGGAGCGGGCAATATCCTGATAGGTCATCCCCTGCAGGCGCCGAGCGAAATCCGCGGCACGATGCCCGCCATAGACCAGGTGGGTGTGGCAATCGATCAGGCCCGGCGTCAGCAGGCCACCCCCGCAATCCGTCACCTCCCCCTGAAAGCCTGCCAGATCGAGGCCTTGCATCGGGACTACTGCAGCGATACGTCCCGCCGCGACCCCCAGGGCGTGCTGCTCCAACAGGCCGAACCCGGGTCCGACCGCGGGATCGAGCGTAGCCAGGCGTGCATTGGTCCAAAGACGGTCGCATCGGGAGATAATGTCGGTCATCGGTCTCTCGTCAAAGCGGGGGGGTGTCGGTAGTGGCAGAGGCATAAGGTAAGTAGATACAGCAGATTCCGGAAACATCCACCATTTTTCTCTGCAAAACGGAGCGGGCCGAAACCCGGGATCGTCGTTCAAGAACGGAAAGGCCCGCCGGCATGCGCCGAAGGGCCCTTCTATTGGTAGCGTATCAGCGTAGGGACGGAGCCTGGCGCCCCTTCTGGGTAACTCCGTGAATCATGTAGGGTGGGCCGTGCCCACCATCAGCATGCGGGTGTGGTGGGCACGGCCCACAACACCTCAACTCCCCCTGCCTTGCGGGAGCGAGCTTGCCATCACAGCCTGAATTGCCCCACCAGTCTTTGCAGCTGCTCCGACTCGCGCGTCAGATCGGAGGAGGCCGAAGCTGTTTCCGCGGCCCCCTTGGAACTGCTGTAAACCACCCCGGTGATCTGATGGATGTTGGTGGTGATCTCGCTGGTGGTGGCGGTCTGCTCTTCGGCAGCGGTGGCTATCTGGTTGACCTGCATGGTGACGTCGTTGATCTGATCGAGAATGGTCTCCAGGGCTTCACCGGATTTCTTCGACGAGGCGGTCCCCTTCTCAACCTCGGCGACCCCCTCCTCCATGGCGGCCACGGCTCCCTTGGTCTCGTTCTGGATCGCCTTTATCATCTCCCCGATCTCGCGGGTGGCGCGGGTGGTCCGCTCCGCCAGCGCCCTGACCTCGTCGGCCACGACGGCAAAGCCGCGCCCCTGCTCTCCGGCGCGGGCCGCTTCAATGGCGGCATTGAGCGCCAGCAGATTGGTCTGGTCGGCGATGTCTTCGATGGTGCCGATGATGGCGCCAATCTGGTCGGAACGGGAGCCGAGATCCTCGACGGTCTTCGCCGCCGACCTGACCTGTTCCGCGATCCGCTCCATCCCGTTGATGGTCTCCCTGACCACGGCTACGCCGGAGCGTGCGGTATCGCTGGCCCGGTTGGAGGTTTCGGCAGCGAGGACGCAGCTGCGGGCAATCTCGCCGGAGGTGGAGGACATCTCTTCACTGGCCGTTGCCACTGCGGCAGTCTGGGAGGCTACCTCCTCGGCGCCGGTGGCGATCTGGTCGGCTGTGGACTGCAGCTGGCTGGAAGAGCTGGCAACCTGTACGGCCGACTGGGATATCTGGGAAATGGTCTGGCGCAGGTTCTCCGCCATGCGCCTGAAGGAATCGGCGAGCTGCCCGATCTCGTCGTCGGAGCTTTTTATGATTTCCACGGCAAGGTTTCCGCCAGCCAGGGTATCGGCCTGCTTGGCGAGATGGTTCACGGGGCGAATGATGGAGCGCGATATGGCGATGCAGATGAAGACGGCCGCCCCGATTGCCGTTACCAGCAGCGCCGCCATGACGGTCATGACGGTCTTCCTGGCGACCTCCCCCTGGTGCAGCTTCCTGTCCACGTGTTTGGAATTCTCGTCAGCCATCTGGTGAACTATCTTCTCCGCGTTTTGGAACGGCTCCCTGACCGCTTCCATCTGCAGGGTTGCCTGCTCCTTGTCGCCGATCTTTCCAAGCTTGATCTGCTCGTAGACGCCGTTGAAGCCGTTGAGATAGGCGGTGAAGTTCTGCTTGATCCCCGCCGTCAGTTCCTTTTCCTCCTGATCGGTGTGACTGGACATCTCCTCGAAGTTCTTGTTGTACTCCTCGAGTGCGCCATCGTAGCGTTTCCGATTTTCGGCGACCTTCTCCTGCGATTCCATGCCGAGGAAGATATCCTTTTCAAAGCGGCGCATCTGGTTGATGTTCGCAAGCAGCCGTTGCGAGTATTCAACCATCTTGAACTCCACCTTCAGCTCGTCGATACCTTTCGACATCCGGATCATGCTCCAGATCCCGCCGCTGCCCACACCGATCAACAGCGCAAGTACCAGTCCGAAACCGATGAACAAGCGGGTGACTATCTTCGTGTTTTTCAGCATGTCGATCTCCTGGATTAAATGTCGGTAAAGCCGATCAATGTATTGGTGATGGCTCCCCCTCCCTTTATGGGAAGGGGGCTGCGGGTTTGCAGCAGATAAGGCTAAATCCCCCCCGACCCCCCTTTCTCAAAGGGGGGAGGCCGGAAGGATCAGTAGGTGAACTTGTTGACCATGGTCGCCAGCCTCTCCACCTGCTGTTCGAGGTCCTGCGCCGCGCCCAGCGACTTGCTGGCGCTGGCGGCATTTTCCCGGGTCACCGTGTTCATGATCAGGGCGGTCTGCGAGATCTGCTCGAGCCCCGTGGTCTGCTCCTGGATGCTCAGGCTGATGTGGTCGGCAAACGCGCTGATGGCATGGGCGCCCTGCACCGCCTCATCGAGGCGGAGGTCGATCTCCCGGATCAGGGTGGCGCCGCTTTTGGAGAGGTCGACGGAGGATCTGATCAGCGTGTCGGTCCTTCGTGCCGCATCTGCCGAGCGTGTGGCCAGGTGGTGTATCTCGTCGGTCATCACCCTGAAGTCGTTGCCTGCCCCTTCGACATGGGCGGCCTCGATGGCCGCGTTGACCCCGAGCAGCCCGGAGAGCCTGGCGACTTTTTCCAGCCGGGAGATGACCTCCTCGAACTCGTCCTGCAGCTCGGCTGCTATCCTCTTTTCCAGCGTCTTCATGGTGGCGGCGGTCTCACAGCACTGCCTGGAGAGATTCCTGATCTCCTGCGCCACCACCCCGAACCCTCCGGAGGAGGTGCTCATCCGGACCGCCTTTTCCAGGGCGTCGCCCGCCAGGACCCCGGTTTCCTTGGCAATGGCGTCGATTTCCTGGACGATCGAGGCGGTCCCGTCGGCGGCTGCGCAAATCTCCCCCATCGAGCTCACCATGCGGGTCATCGACTGCTTTGCCGTCAGGATCGAGTCGCTCGCCTGCTTGGCGTGGTTTCGGGCCTCGACGGTGTGGTCGGCGTTCCTGCAGGCGGTTTCGGCGAGCTGGGTCAGGCTTTTGGTGGTCTCCTCCAGCTGCAGGCTTTGCTCCCTGGCCCCCGCCGACACCGTGGAACTCGCCTGGGTGATCTGGCTCCCCACCCCCGAAACCAGGTTCACCGTATGGGAGAGCTGGGATATCGCGTCGTTCAGCGCCTGGGCCGTGCCGTTCATCGCCTTGCGTATCACCGCGTGTTCCCCGCGGTAGCTACCGGTCATCCTCGCCTTCAGGTCGTACTGCGCCAGACGCTCCAGGATGCTCCCCGCCTCGGTGATCGGCGCCGTGACGGCGTCCAGCGTCTCGTTCACCCCGTGGATCAGTTCCTTCCAGATCCCCTGGTAATCCCAGGCGTTCCCCCTGGTCTTCAGCTTCCCCTCGCCGATGCTCCCCAGCAGGTGGTTGGTCTCCCCGTGCAGGCCGTAGAGTATCGCCAAAAGGGTGTTGATGTTCTGCTTGATCTTGTTGTACTCCCCCTGGTAGTCGTCGATGACGAAGGAGGGAAGCCTGCCGTGCGCCACCTCGTCCAGCGCGTACCCGGCCAGGTTCATGGGCGCTATCAGGGCGTCGATCATCCCGTTGATCAGGGTGACGATGTCCGCCTCCTCCGGCTTCAGCCCCTCCGTCTTGCCCCGGACCTCAAGGTGTCCCGCTACCATCGCCTCCGAAACCTGCCGTATGGCGCAACAAAGGTCGTTCATCCCTGGCCTCCCACGAGTCCTTTAATGACAATAACCGCCGGGTCGATGGCGTCCGAGACCTCCGGGGTCATGAATTCCCGGGTCCGGTCGAAGCACCTCCCCTCGATGCCGACCAGGGTGATCCGCCCGGGGATCAGGTCCGGAAAGAGTATCCTGCCGATCTCCACGGTCTCCCTGAGGCCGAGCCCGTGTGACGAGATGGCGCCGTCGTTTCGGGGGAGCGCCTTCCAGTCGATGCAGTGGATGGTTCCCGGGGGGGAGCCGAACTGCACGGCATCGACCACGACCAGGTCGGTTTCCCCCCCCAGAAGCGGCAGCAGGTCGATCCCCCCCACCGAGCAGTACTCCAGCCTGGCGCGGATCCCTTTCAGCCTGTGGAACAACTCGAAGCCGACCGCATCGTCGGCCACCAGTTCGTTGCCGATACAGACGATTAGCGTATTTCCAGTTCGACGTGACATATGGCACCCGTGGCAATGATCGCGGATTTGACGGGACGGTACAAAAGCCCGTCCATCATCCCGTCCAGGTAGGCATGGAAAAGCCTGCAGAGCGCTCCGCCGGTCTCGATGCCTCGCAGCGCGCAGACCTCCCGCACGATGCAGGTGCTGAAGCTGAGCTTTCCCTGCTCCAGGGTGAAGTCGAAGCCGGCGCACATCCTTTCGCGCAGCAGTTGCGCCACCACCTCAAGGGTCGGGTCGCTCAGGTGAACCGGCAGTTTTTTCGCGGTGTCGCGCCCGGCGATCCTCCCTACCGGGGCGGTGACGCTCCCCATGATGTTGTCGATGGCGGCGGCGAAGGAGTCCATCAGGAAGGCGACCTCGGTGAAGGCCATCCGGTAGTCCTCGGGTTTAAGATCGATCAGGTAAAGGTCGTCGCTGGTGCTCATAGGAATTTCCCCATCTTCCGGCAGAATTCGGCGTCGCGGTAGAAGTTCTTCACCACATGGAAGTCGTGGTGGGAAAGCGCCTGGGAAGGGCAGATGAAGGCACAGGAAAGGCAGGCGATGCAGTCCTCCGCGTGCTTTACGCGGCAGACGCGCGTCTCGGCGTCCATCTCGAACACCTTGGTGGGGCAGATGTCGACGCACAGTTCGCAGCCGCGGCAGGATTGCTCGTGAACGGTTATTTCCAGTGACATGTTACCTCCCGATGGTCCGGACGGCTGCTCCGCCCCGGGTGACGACGAGCTGCATCGGCATCCGTCCCACCGCGTGGGTCGCGCACGACAGGCAGGGGTCGTAGCAGCGGATGGCGAATTCCACCGCGTTCAACAGGGCGCCGTCGTCGGGTCTGTCGATCACGTGCGACCTGGCGGCCTGCTCGATGGAGTGGTTTATCAGCGAGTAGTTCTGCTGGGTGGCGACGATGAGGTTCGCCTCGCGCACGATCCCCTTCTCGTCGATCTGGTAATCGTGGATCAGGGTGCCGCGCGGCGCCTCCACGTGCCCTACCCCCCTGCTGCCGCAAAAGCGCACCGGGACCCGGGTCTCGCCGAAGATGGCGGGGTCCTCCAGGATCTCGCCGGCCCGCTCGATGGCCCAGATCAGTTCGATCAGCCTGGCATAGCTCTGCATCACGGTGCTGTGGCAGGGGCTCCCCCCGAGCTTGACGAATTGCGCCACTTCGGCGTCGGCGAGCTCGGTGCCGTAGCGCTGCGCCACGTTTATCCTCGCCATCGGCCCGACGCGGTAGTCGTGGAGGCCGTCGATCTTCAGGGCGACCTTTTTCATGTAGGACCAGTCGACCACCGCCTCGCTCAGGTGGCGGTGGTAATCCCCGGTCTCGAATTCGGCGCGGGTCGCCCCCTTTTCGTCGATGGCGCGCAGCTTGCCGGAGGTGAGCGAGATGCGCCCGTCCCACACGGTGCCAAGAGCCCAGGAAGGGAGGAGCCAGTCGGCCGCCATGGCGGGATGGAGCTCCAGCATCTTCATGAGCAGACCCTTGACGGCGGGGGTGATCTTCTCCAGCATCTGTCCCGCCTCGCCGATCCATCTCCCGAGGATCCCCTTTTTCTCCTGATCCAGCGTGAAGCTGATCCCGCCGGCGACGGAGGTCACCGGGTGGGTGCCGCGCCCTCCCACCAGCTCGTTGATCTTCTGCCCGATGGTCCTGATGCCGAGGGCCATCCGCGCCAGTTCCGGGTTGGCCTGGACCACGCCGACCACGTTTCTGACCGCGGCATCGGCGTCCAGCCCCATGACCAGGTCCGGCCCCTGCAGCACGAACAGCGAGAGGGCATGGGAATGGATGATGTGCCCCATGTACATCAGTTCCCGCAAAAGCACGGCCGCCGGGGGGGGGGTCACGCCGCAGGCATGGTCCAGGGCCTTGGAGGCCGCCAGGTGGTGGGCGGTGGGGCAGACCCCGCAGATCCTTGCCGTGATGTGCGGCATCCGGTCGGCTTCCATGCCGATCAGGATCTTCTCGAACCCCCTGAGCTCGTTCACCACCAGTCCGGCGCTCTCAAGCCGGCCGTCGTCGCCCAGGTTGATGAATACCCTCGCGTGTCCCTCGATCCTGGTGACCGGATCGATCTTGATGGTCTTTCTCATGACAGGTTCCCCGCCTCGTAAGCCGACTCCTCGTCTCTGATCCATTTCTCGATGTGGAAGGTCGGTTTCCTGCAGATCATCGAGCTGGCCATGGTGTAGCTGTAATGCGACTTGGCGCCCCGCTCGATGGCGGCGACGATCTCCTCCCCGGGGATCCTGGTCAGCCGCGACATCCGCTCGGCGATTTCCGTCCTGATGTCGCGGTTGGGCTCGGTGAGCACCTGCATGGTCGCTCCGGCGCAGCCGGTGCACGGCACGCCGTTGGCCGGGCAGGGGGCGAGGCAGCGATCGATGGTGACCGACCCCATGCAGGTGTATCCCTGGCTCAGGAAGCACTGCTCGGAGTTGGGGATTCCCTCCGAGTGCGGCTTGATCTCGGCGACCTCGCTCTTTTCCATCGCCCTTTTGCATTTGGCGCAGACCGATCTCCTGCTTACTTCCGGAGCTCTCCCCTCGACCAGGGCCGAGAGCGCCTCGAAGACGAAGAGCGGATGCGGCGGACACCCCGGGAGGTAGAGGTCGACCTCTATGGCGGAGTCAAGTGGAGAGACCACCGACTCCAGGGGGGAAACCTCCCTGCTCGGGGGGTGGGCCGAAATGGTGGTCTTGTTGTCCAGGTAGACCGCCCTGGCGATCTCGGCCGGGGTGTGGATGTTGCCGGCGCCGGCAGGCCCGCCGAAGACGGCACAGGAACCCCAGGCGATCACGATGTCGCACGCCTTCCTCATCTCGAGCGCCGCGTGGCGGTCGTGCTCGTTGCGGATGGCGCCCGAAACCAGCCCCAGGGTCGCCTTCGGGTACCCCTTCACATCGGTGAGCACCGGGCAGCGCTGGATCTTCACCGCCTGCAGGACGCTCAGGATCTTCTCGTGCAGGTCGACTATGGCTATGTGGCATCCCGAGCAGTCCGACAGCCACTCCGTGTTGACGGTGATCTCGCTCATATGGCCCTCCCGACCACCAGTCTCTTGTAGCAGGCGTTCTCGCCGGCATGGACGATCTCCAGGGAGGACTCGCGCCCCATCACGTTTTGCAGCGCTCCGGCGAAGAAGCCGTACATCATGTTGCAAAGCGACCCCTTCTGGGCATGGCCGAAGCGGAACAGCGACTGCCTGATCATGCAGTCCCTGAAAACCAGCATGACCTCTTCGCCCTCCTCCCCTGCCTGGACCATGGCCGGCTTGTCATGGGTCTGGAACGGCTCGAAGAGCCAGAGGTAGTTGTTGCTGAGGAGTACTTCGCGGACCGCTGCGAGGGCCTGCTCGATCGTTTCCGCCCTCGGCAACCCTTCGGAGAGCTTTCTGCCGAGGTTGACCCCGGCGAGGTAGGAGATCCCCGTGGCAGATTCCCCTACCGCCTGTTCCAGCCCGCTTGCTATGGCACCCAGGAAGACCATGGCCTCCTGCAGGGCGAGTCTTTGTTCGATCATACGACCCCCAGTTTTTCGAGATCAACTACAACGACCAGTCTCTCGAGGTTCAGGATGCCGGCGATCCAGTTCTGCCCGATGGTGTCGCTTGCCGGCTGGATCTCGCCCGGTTTTACCCTCATCACCTCCGAGATGCTGTCGATTATGAAGCCGACCTGGCTGCCGCCGAACATCATGACCGCGATGCGGGTATCGAGGTCATGATCGACCTGCGGCATGCCGAGTCTCTTGCGCAGCGAGACGACCGGAACGATGCTGCCGCGCAGATTGATCATCCCTTCCAGGTAGGGGGGTGCGTTCTGCGCGCGGTTGATTTCCGGCAGGCAGATGATCTCCCGGACCTGCATGACGTCCATGCCGTATTCTTCCCCGTCCATCAGAAACGTCACCAGCTGGATATCCCGATGCGCCGCTTTTTCACTCATGGAAGCCTCTCAAATGGGGCTGTAATGGCAGCTGCATGCTCGAACCAACCGAGTTTCTCCGCTTCAATCGGCCTGCTGCCGGTGGATACCGAATCATGCCGGCGCTACGGAACTCGCTCCGTCATGCTTCTGTAATGTTTCGGGATGTTACTGGCATAACTTTAATCAATTTATGACCGTGATCGATTTTTTCCGAGCGCGTATACGGGAAAATTGGCTCCGAAACGTCACGTATACCCGGATTTATGGCATAAGCACCAGCATTCCCACCGCTCCTGCCAGTCGAGTGGAAAGTACTGACAGTCCAGCACTAGCTATGAGAGATGTGTAGAGGGTTTATGACAGCGAGAGATTCATCCTGTTGGAAATCGGCAAATGCTGACGGTCCCTTTGGACGGGGACAGGGCCAACAAGGGACAGGGCGAGGGGACCGCAGTTGACAAGGAAGGGTGCATCAGTATTATTAGCGTTTAATGATTGCAATTCAACATACCGGCAAAAGGAGCTAATCATGACGACAACGAACAAATTGGTGACCAAGGATGGCCGCAAGGTCAACGTAAGGCCGGATACCCTCGATTTCCGGGATCAGATGTTTGTGCCGACGCTGGTCGAAGTGCCGACCAGGATTGACCTTGAAGATTACAAGCGGCACGAGGTGCCGATACTGGACCAGGGGACCGAAGGTGCCTGCACCGGCTTCGGTCTGGCGGCCAACGTGAACTACCTGCTGCGCAAGCGGAAAATAGTTCCCGACAGGACCAGCGTCAGCCCCTTCATGCTTTACCATCTCGCCAAGCGCTATGACGAATGGCCGGGCGAGAACTACGAGGGCTCCAGCGCACGCGGGGCGATGAAGGGGTGGCACAAGCACGGGGTCTGCGCCTCTGATCTCTGTGACAATAGCGCCAATGTAAGCGAGGAAGCGCTCAGGGAGGCTCCCAAACGCTCGCTGGGCGCCTATTCCCGGGTCAACCACAAGGATCTGGTGGCCATGCACAGCGCAATAGCGGAAGTGGGCATTCTCTATGCCACCGCGGCCGTTCATACCGGCTGGGAAAACGTGGGGGGCGACGGCGTAATCAAGAAGGCCGACCAGATCATCGGCGGGCATGCCTTCGCCATCGTCGCTTATGACGAGGAGGGTCTCTGGATCCAGAATTCCTGGGGTCCGGGCTGGGGGAAAGGAGGCTTTGCGCGGATAAGTTACGACGACTGGCTGGCCAACGGTTCCGATATCTGGGTGGCGAGGCTTGGGGTGCCTATGAACCTGAGGGCTGCGGAGTCGATTGCCGTCGGCAGTTCCTCCGCAGTGAGCCATGCCGGAGCCTACAGCAACCTCGAGATGCGCCGTCACATAATCAGCATCGGCAATGACGGACTGCTGAGCCCGGGCGGCACATTCGGCACCAGCAGGAAAGACGTCGAGAATATTTTCGCCAGGGACTTCACGGCGCTCACCAAAAACTGGAAGAAAAAACGGATACTGCTTTACGCGCACGGCGGGCTGGTCGATGAGGGGGCCGCCGTGCAGCGGGTCTCCGAGTATCGCGCGCAGCTGCTCCAGGCCGAGATCTATCCGGTGTCTTTCATCTGGCACACCGATTTCTTCACCTCGCTCACCAATATCCTGCAGGATGCAGTGCGCCGGCGCAGGTCGGAAGGGTTCCTGGATGACGCCAAGGACTTCATGCTCGACCGACTGGACGATGCCCTGGAGCCCGTGGCGCGCATCCCGGGCAAGGCGATCTGGAGCGAGATGAAGGGAAATGCGCTGGCGGCGACCAGCAACGAGGCGGGCGGAGCCAGGATCGCCGTCGAGTGCCTGAACAAGTTGCCCAAGGAGGTCGAGATCCACATCGTGGGGCACAGCGCCGGCGCCATCTTCCATGCACCGCTGATAGACATGCTGGTTCAGAAGGGACGCAGCATCAAAACCTGCACCCTCTGGGCGCCAGCCTGCACCGTGAAGTTGTTCAAGCAGAGTTACCTGCCGTCCATCGAAAACGGCAAGATCGGAAGATTCGCCCTCTTCACCCTGAACGAGAAGGCGGAGCAGGATGACCATTGCGCCCATATCTACAACAAGTCACTGCTCTATCTGGTATCCAACGCGTTCGAGAAGGAGCCGCACATACCGCTGTTCCGCGATGGCGAGCCGCTTCTGGGGATGGAGAAGTGCATCAATGCCGATTCCCGGCTCAGGGACCTGTTCGGGAGCCAAAATGCCGATTGGGTGCGTGCCCCAAACGATCAAAAGGCAAAGCAGGCGAACTACTCAACCTCCCGGCATCACACCGACTTTGATGATGACGAAGCCACCGTCAGGGCGACTTTGGTGCGCATGCTAGGCACAGAGCAGGTCGAGGGCAAGTTCAGCTTCAAACGCACCAAGTCGTCCATGCGTGACAAGCGCCAGTTCCTCACCGAGCAGTCGTAATCTATCCGAGCAGCGCGATAAGTTCATCCCCCATCCCCACCCCACCCCTCACTGCCATTAAGTATAGGGAATGAGAGGTAGGGTGGGCCGTGCCCACCACAACCGCATCCTGATGGTGGGCACGGCCCACCCTACTTGATTCACGGAATCACCGCTTAACTCAACGGTAGTGCCTCCCATCCCCACCCGGTCCCTCCCCTTGAAGGGGAGGGAGCTTTTACGCGGAAGATCAGCGCTGCTAGCTTTACTTAAGGGTATTGTCCCTTGAAGGAGGAGGCAGATTTTCCGCGCAAAATCGGCGCAAAACCTCTTTTGATTTGACAGCAGTGGCGCGATGACGTATACAGGGTGGACTTTTTTTGCCCGCATTTTAATGGGTTAGCTCGGTTTCATGGGTTAATTCTTGGGCTCTGGCCGCGGTTGCGGGCGTCGAGCGCGGCACTACACAGGCATTACATACAGGACGGAAACGGAACATGTTGAATCTGAAACCCGAGGTTGTTGCCCAGCTTGAGCGCGTGCTCGGCTCGGTCGAAATGCTGCTCCCGAAAGCCGTGAAATCGGTTGACTGGACCAAATGCCACGCCGCAAACTGGCGCCGCCACTCCTTTTCCGGCTATCTCGAAGCGGTGAAGGTGACCGATAACACCGATCTTGAGGAGCTCCTCGGCGTAGAGAAGCAAAAAGAGGTGATGGTCAGCAATACGCGCCAGTTCCTGATGGGGATGCCGGCGAACAACGCCCTGCTCTGGGGATCGCGCGGCACCGGCAAATCGTCCATAGTGAAGGCCCTTTTGAACAAATACGCCCCGGAGGGGCTGCGTGTGATCCAGGTGGAGAAGGAAGACCTGATCTATCTTTCCGAGATCTTCAACGCGGTGGAGAACGAGCCGTTCCGCTTCATCCTCCTGTGCGACGACCTCACCTTCGAGGTCGGCGAACTGAGCTACAAGATGCTGAAGAGCGCACTTGACGGTTCCGTGTACTCCGCCCCTGAGAACGTCCTGATCTACGTGACCTCGAACCGTCGCCATCTCCTGCCGGAGTACGAAAGCGACCTGATCGGCGGCAAGTTCGTCAACGGCGAACTGCAGCAGAGCGAGGCGATGGAGGAGAAAGTCTCCCTCTCCGACCGTTTCGGTCTCTGGGTCCCCTTCCATGTCTTCAGCCAGGAGCGTTACATCGATGCCGTCCGCTTGTGTGTAGAAAGGGAGGCGCGCAAACGCAAGGTGGAGATACCATGGAGCAAGGAGCTGGAGCTCGACGCCATCCAGTGGTCCCATGACAAGACCAAGCGTTGCGGCCGCACCGCGTTCCAGTTCTCCAAGAACTGGGTAGGGCGCTACCTGCTCAACAAGCTCGCTGCCTGAGGCTGAGGCTGAGGCTGAGGCTGAGGCTGAGGCTGAGGCTGAGGCTGAGGCTGAGGCTGAGGCCGGCAACGGTAGTGGTAGTGGTAGTGGTAGTGGTAGTGGTAGAGAAACGATAAGAGAACCAATAGAAGAGCCGGCTGCCATTTCACAGATGCAGCCGGTTTTTTTTAATTGCCTGCCTGAAATCAAAGGACAGCCTGCACCCTCCCCCAGCCCCCGCTGCCATTAAGTTGCCCGATTAGCACCCCTCGCAGCCACGGCACCCCTTTGTCGGAGACAAAGACCATCTTCCCTAGGCAGCTGCTCACTCTCCTCCCCCTGGAGGGGGGAGGTCGGGAGGGGGGAAGACACCGGCTTCTGCGAAGAACGGTCCGAGTTCCCCCTCCCTAGCCCTCCCCCTCCGGGGGAGGGGACAATTTGCGCGTGGGTATTTAAGGCTAGCAACTTGACACAGCGGGTAATGGAGGTATCTAAGGAAGATTGATCCGGGCACAACCGGCGACTAATGGGAGGCGCTAAAATGACCAAGGGATTCTTCGTTGCGCTGGTTATGGCGTTGCTTCTTTGCGGATGCAATGGCTCTGATTCACAATCCGACGCGCTGACCACCATTACTGTCGCGCCTTTATCGGCGACCATCGCTCCGGGAACCTCCAGGCAGTTTAAAGCCACCGGCTTTTATGCCAACGGCGGAGTTGTCGACCTGACCGACATCGTCACCTGGAGCTCGTCCAACACGGCGGTTGCCACGGTCAGCAACGCTGCAGGCTCTCGCGGGGTCGCGACGGCAGTGGGCGCCGGAAGCAGCACGATAACGGCAACTTCCGGCTCGGTTTCAGGCTCGGGTACTGTCACCACGGCGTCGGTGCAATCGATCTCGGTCACCCCGGCAAGCCAGGTCGGTATAGTGGGGGACACTCAGCAGTTCAGGGCAATAGGATTTCTGTCAAACGGGGCGACCCAGGACCTGACAGAGGTCGTGCAGTGGATCAGCTCCAATCCGGCCATCGCTGCCGTGAGCGCAACTGGGGTCACCAGCGCCGCCAGCGTCGGCACGGTGACCGTCAGCGCTACCTCGGGAAGCCTGACCGGCACCGCTACCCTGACCGTGGTGACGCTGGTTTCCGTGGTGCTGACACCCGTTAATGAGACCATCGATGCCGGCGAAGCTCTTCAATTCACCGCGACCGGCACCCTTTCAAATGGGGAAACCAGCAGGAACGTGACCTCCCTTGTCAACTGGAGCTCAGCCAATCCTGCCATCATCACCATCAACGGAAACGGGGCTGCCAGTGGCGTTTCACCTGGTTCGACCACCATCAGCGCTGCCTATCCCGGGATCGTTACCCAAAGCACCGGTGTCACCGTGCAGGGACCAACCTCCATTACCGTGACCCCTGCAAATCCGAGCGCCGTGGTCGGATCGACGCTGCAATTCAGCGCGACGGGAAGCTTCGCCGGCGGCATCACGCGGGGCCTGACCACACTGGCGACCTGGAGCTCCTCGCAGCCCGGGGTCGCAGCCATCAGCAACGCCGCAGCATCGAAGGGGCTCGCCACCGCAGTTGCCAATGGCACAACGGTCATCACGGCGACCTTGGGAGCCCAAGGCACCGCTACGCTTACCGTCAGGGCGCTTTCCTCCTTTGTCATCAACCCCTCAAACCCATCGATACCGGTAGGGTCCACCTTGCAACTCACGGCTGTCGGTACCTTCTCGGACAGCACAACCCAGGAGATCACCGACTCCGTCACCTGGAGTTCATCGGCCCCTGCGATAGCCTCCGTCAGCAATTCAGCGGGCTCCAGGGGGGTGGTCACAGCGAACGCGACCGGCAGCGCCACCATCACGGGAACCATCAACGGCCTCTCCAGTTCGCGCACGGTGACGGTCGCAACGACGGCCGTACCGACCGCGCGGGCCTTTGTCACCAGTACCGGGAGCAGCAACCTTTCGGTCATCGATACCGCCAGCAATGAATTCGTCCTGAACATATTGGTAGGACCGGGACCGCAGGGCGTTGCGGTCAACGCCTCGACCAACCGGGCCTACGTCGCAAACAGCAGCAACGGCACCATATCCATCGTCGATATCGCCAACAGCGTCGAGATCGACACCGTCACAGTGGGGGCAGGACCTTTGGGTCTGGCACTGAATCCTGAAGCCAACCGGTTATACGTCGCCAATAGCCAAAGCGGCACCATCTCGGTGCTGAACACCGCGACAGATACCGTTGTCGCTACCATACCGGTCGGCTCGACCCCCGGGAGCGTCGCAGTCGGTCCCTCCACTAACCGGATCTACGTCACAAATTTCGGTTCCAATACCATCTCCGTCATCGATAGCCTCAGCAACAGCGTGATCGACACCATCATCGTAGGCCCGGGTCCAGTGGATGCGGCGCTAAACTCCCAGGCGAGCCGGCTTTACGTGGCCAACAGTTTCGGCACCACGCTTTCGGTGATCAATACGGCGACCAATTCACTGGTCACCAATATCTCCGTGGGGGCCAACGCACAGGGGGTCGCCGTGGATCCCGCAGCGAATCGCGCTTATGTCACGCTCGGTGGCACAGGTGCTCTTTCCGTAGTTGATACCACCACCAACACCGTTATTAGCAACATTCCGGTTGGAACCGGTCCCAAGGGTGTTGCAGTGAAGCCGGCATCGAACCGTATTTACGTGGTAAACAACGGCAGCAACACGGTTTCCGTCATTGATTCCCTGACTAACAGTGTGATTGCCACCATTCCGGGCCTGATCGGTCCCGGCGATATTGCGGTCATTCCCTAGCCAGACCGGTCCGAGCGAAATTGCGGTCGTTCCCCAGCTACGACCGATACGAGGGGAGGCCGTGCGGTAGGCCCGCCTGGTTCACCCTCCCCCCACCCCACTGCCATTAAGTTACCTCTTGTTTAGCAGCAATCTTCCGCTACCAACAACTCTCCCTCCCCTTCAAGGGGAGGGACGTACAGCGGAAGATCATCGCTAATCAGGTTAAGTTAAGCTGTGGTTACGTGAACTTAATGGCAGTGAGGTCGGGAGGGGGGAGCCCAGGTCATCTCGGAAGCCGCCCCACGCGGCCGCGGCGACCCTGTCTCAAGAGGTCAACTCCTGCCGGTCACCTCCATCCCCACCCTGTCCCTCCCCTTGAAGGGGAGGGGATATTTGGGCTCCACCCCCTTCAGGCTTCGCCAAGGCTGCGGCTGACCAGCCAAGGGGGAGGCCGGGAGCGGGATCCGGGTCGAGAAGTGTAAGGGACATCTGAAATTGTCTTGACATAACAGCATTTACAATATATAGAATAATCCATATATATACTCGATTTTTATAATGAAACAGTCCCCGAAAGGAGGTCGCCGGGTGAACGATAAGATGGTACTGCTGGTCGCTGCGCTGCTCCTTCTCTGCTCTGCTCCGGCCTTCGGGGATGCTGTCACCTTGCGGGAGGCGATCGGCCGTGCACTTGAGAATAATCACCTTGTGAAGGCCGCCTCCCTGGAGCGCGCTGCCGCGCAGGAGGAAGCTGCGGCGAGCCGGGGGCGTTATCTCCCCCGCGTGTATCTGGAGAGCGGCGCGAAACTCTCCAACACGCCGAGCACGGTTTTCATGATGAAGCTGGACGAGGCCCGCATCGATCCCGGCAGCGATTTCGCCGGAAGCACACTGAACCACCCGGGGGCACGCGGCGACTTCAGAACTGCCGTGACGCTGGAGCAGCCGCTGCTGGATTTCGGCATCTCGACGGGCGTCGATCTGGCGGCAAAGGATGCCGAGACGGCTGCGGTTTCACTGGAGTCAAGCCGGCAAGGTACGGCTTTCCGGGTCTATCTCGCCTATCTGGCGGTTCGAAAGGCGGCGGCTTATCGGGCGATAGCGGACCAGGCGGTGGCGAACGCCAGGGAGCACGGCCGTTTGGCGGACGTGCGGGAGAAGGACGGCGTCGGGCTCAAGTCCGATCAGCTGCGGGCGATCACGGCGCTCTCCGAGGCGGAGCAGCGGCTCATCTCTGCCAGAAACGACCTGCTGCTCGCGCGCATGAGGCTGAACCTCGCGGTGGGGGGGCGGCAGGGTGAAGCACTCGATATCAGCGAAGTTCCGGTCCTGGAGGAGCCTCTCCTGCTGCAGGGGGAACTGGTCGCGCTGGCACAAAAGAGCCGGCCCGATCTGAGGGTCGCCGAGAAGGCGGTGGAAAAGGGGGAGCTTGCCGTGCGGCAGGCGGCAAATGCCTATCTTCCCACCGTTTATGCCGGCGCTTCCTATCAGGTGAACGACCGCGACGTACCGCTTGGCTGGGACAACGATTCCTGGAGCATCGGCGTCAACCTGCGCTGGGAACTGTTCGACGGCAACAGGCGCTCGCACGTGAAGGAAAAGGCGGAACTCTCCCGGCAGGCGGCGGCCGCACTCCTTGAGAACGACCGCAGGGAAGTGGCGCTTCAGGTGACGGAAAGCGTGCTGCGCCGCGAGGAGGCGGGGCTGAAGCTGGAGTCGGCCCGTGCCGCGGTCAAGGCTGCGGAGGAGGGAAGGCGTCTCATCACCCTGCGCTTCCGGAACGGGCTCTCTTCCATGGTTGAGCTCATGGATGCCGAGGCGGCGCTGAACGGGTCGAGGGCGAACCTCGTGGAGGTCGAGAACGGCTACCTCGGTTCGACCGGAGAACTCTATTATAAGTCGGGTGTATTTCTGAAGGAGGTCATGAAATGAGAAGCTACCGGGCAGCGGCGATCGCCCTTTTGATTGCGTCGAGTTTCGGCTGCGGCAAAAAAGCCGAGCCGGTGGCGCAGAGCGCGCCGGTGGTGGTGGTGCAGGGGGCCACGGTTGCGGCGGTTGCGGCGCAGGCGATTCCCGAGATCCAGGAGGCGGTGGGGACGGTACGGGCGCGCAATTCGGCCGTGATCTCGGCGCGGCTCGCCGGGAGCGTGAGCCGGGTTCATGTAAGGGAAGGGGACCGGGTCGCCAGGGGGGAGCTTCTGGTCGCCATCGACGCCGCCGAAAGCGGGGCCGCGGCGGCAGGCGCCCTATCCGGTGTCGAGGAGGCCGCCCGTGCGCTGGAGGAGGCGCGCTCGCGCAAGAGGCTGGCCGACGCCACCTTCGAGCGCTACCGCCGACTCTTTGACGAGCAGGCCGTGACCCGCCAGGAATTCGAGGTGCGCCAGATGGAGCAGGAGGTAGCCGGCGAGGGGGTCGCCAGGGCCGGGGCGCGGCTCAGCCAGGCGCGCCAGGGCGCCGCTGCGGCAGGAACGGTGGCGGGTTACGGCAGGGTAACCTCCCCCATCTCCGGGGTAGTCCTGGCAAAGCAGGTCGAGGCGGGGCAGACCGTTTTTCCGGGGACGCCGCTTGTCACCATCGAGGGGGATGACGGTTTCCGCCTGGAAGTAGCGGCACCCGAGGGGCTCCTCGGCAAGGTGAAGCCGGGGGACCAGGTCGGCATCGCAGTGGAGGGGGCGCCGGTGGCGGGGAGAGTCTCGGAGGTCGTTCCGATGGTCGATCCGGTGAGCCGCACCTTCACCGTCAAGATCGATCTCCCGGCCAGGGGATTGCGCTCCGGGAGCTACGGCAAGGCGCTCTTCAAATCCGGTGCGCGGCAGGGAATCGCAGTACCTCTCGCGGCCATCGTCGAGCGGGGGGCGCTGACCTCGGTCTGGGTGGTTTCCCGTGAGGGGATAGCCAGGCTCAGGCTGGTGAAGCTCGGTCAAGCCGTTGACCGGCGTGTGGAGATCCTCTCGGGCCTGAGTGCAGGGGAAAGGGTAGTGATTGCCGGGGCGGAGCGGGTCACCGACGGCGCCAAGGTCGAATGAAGGCAGTGGAGAGAAGCATGAACAACCTCGGTTTTGCCGGCAAGATCGCCCGTGCCTTCATAGATTCCAAGCTGACGCCGCTCATCGTCGGCGCTTCGCTGCTGCTCGGACTTTTTTCGGTGCTGGCCACGCCGCGCGAGGAGGAGCCGCAGATCGTGGTCCCGATGGTGGACATCTACCTGCCGATGCCCGGCTCATCCCCGAAAGAGGTGGAGGAGCGCCTGGTCGCTCCCTTCGAAAAGAAGATCTGGGAGATCAAGGGGGTCGAGTACATCTACTCGGCGAGCCGCCCCGGCATGGGGATCGTGACGGTGCGCTTCGTGGTCGGCGAGAACATGGAGCAGTCGCTCGTCAAGCTGTACAACAAGGTGATGAGCAACCGCGGCCTGCTCCCTCCCGGCTCGGGGGACCCGCTGGTGGTCCCCAAGTCGATCGACGACGTCCCGATCCTGAGCCTCACGCTCTGGTCGGAGCGCTACGACCACCATGCGCTGAGAAGGGTGGCGCGGGAGCTCACCGACGAGTTGCAAAAGGCGGACAACGTAGCGGAAACGGAGATCAAGGGTGGGTTGTCGCGGGAGCTCAAGGTGAGCCTCGACGCCTCCCGGCTTGCCTCGTACGGACTCACGCCGCTTTCGGTCATGGGGGCGCTCGAGAAGGGAAATGTGGCGCAACGCGCCGGCGCGATCTCCTCGGGAAACCGCGACTACACCCTGGACGCGGGAAACTTCCTGACCGACGCGGCGGGCGCCGGGCGGCTCGTGGTAAGCGCGAAGGAAGGGCGGCCGGTGTACCTCTCCGATGTGGCGACGGTGACCGATGGCGTCCAGGAGCCGACCGACTACGTCTTCTTCGGGGTGGGGCCGGCAGCCGCCCATAAAGGGATAAGGGGAGGCGCCGCGGACTATCCGGCGGTCACCATATCGGTTGCCAAGAGAAAGGGGGCCAACGCGACCTGGGTGGCGGAGGAGCTCGTGAAGCGGGTGGAGTTCCAGAAGGGGAAGATCATCCCGGCCGAGATGCAGGTGACGGTCACCAGGAACTACGGCGAGACCGCCAAGGAGAAGAACGACGAACTCCTGTTCCACATGTTCCTGGCCGCCCTGTCGGTGACCATCCTGATCGCGCTCTTCATGGGGTGGCGCGCCGGCGCGGTCGCGGCCATCGCCATTCCGGTGACGCTCGCGCTGACCATGTTCATCTTCAACCGGATCGGCTACACCCTGAACCGGATCACCCTGTTCGCCCTGATCTTCTCGATCGGCATCCTGGTCGACGACGCCATCGTGGTGGTGGAGAACATCCACCGCTACTTCACCACCACCAGGCTCAAACCGCTGGAGGCTGCCATACGGGCGGTCGACGAGATCGGCAACCCGACCATGCTCGCCACCCTCGCCGTGATCTGCTCCATCCTCCCGATGGGGTTCGTGGGGGGGCTGATGGGCCCCTACATGCGGCCCATCCCGGTCGGCGCCTCCCTGGCGATGCTCTTCTCGCTTCTGATCGCGCTCACCGTCACCCCCTACTATGCCTACCGGTTCATGAAGGGGGAGTCCCATTTCGGAGGGGATGCGGCGCCGGAGGAGAGCTGGATGACCGGCTTCTACCGGCGCATCATGGGATCCCTGCTGCATAACAAGTTGGTGCGCTACAGCTTCTTGTCGCTGGTCGTCGTCCTCCTGCTCATCTCCTGCTCGCTGGTCTACTTCAAGGCGGTTACCGTCAAGATGCTCCCGTTCGACAACAAGAGCGAGCTGCAGCTGATCGTCGACGCGCCGGAGGGGACCACCCTGGAGGAGAACGCGCGCCTGGTCGCCGAACTGGGGGACGCACTGCGCCGGGTGCCGGAGGTGACCGACTTCCAGAGCTATGTCGGCATCAGCTCCCCCTTCAACTTCAACGGCCTGGTGCGCCACTACTACCTCAGGAAGGGCGCCGGCGTCGCCGAGATCCAGGTGAACCTGGTGGGGAAGGAGTTGCGTGACGATCAGTCCCATGATATCGCCAAGAGGATCCGTCCGCAGCTGAAGGCGATCGCCGACCGCTACGGCGCGAGGCTCAAGGTCGCCGAGATCCCCCCCGGGCCTCCGGTGCTCTCGACGCTGGTCGCCGAGGTGTACGGGCCGGACCAGGCCAGCCGGGTCGCCATCGCGAGGAAGGTGAAGGAGATCTTCGCCTCGACGCCGGGGGTGGTGGACAGCGACTGGTACCAGGAGGAGGACCAGCCGAGCCTGCGCTTCGAGGTGGACCGCGAGAAGGCGGCTCTCTCGGGGGTGGACGCGGCACAGGTGGTGCGGACGCTGAAGATCGCCGTCGGCGGGGACGCTGCAGGCCTGTTGCACGTGGAAAGGGAGAAGGAACCGGTCTACATAAACCTGCGCCTGCCGGTCGGCTCGCGCAGCGACATCTCCTCGCTCTCCTCCATCTATCTCGCCGGCGCCCGGGGGAACGTGCCGCTTTCGGAGCTGGTCCGGGTGGTCAGGGGGGTGGAGGAGAAGTCGCTGTACCGGAAGAACCTGAAGGGTGTGGTGTACGTCACAGGGGACGTGGCGGGGGTGATCGAGGCGCCGGTCTACGCGATACTGCAGATGCAAAAGGAGATCGACAAGATCGTGCTTCCCGGGGGATACCGGATCGAGCAGCGCGCGGCGAGCCAGCCCTGGAGCGAGGAGCGCCCCGGCATCAAGTGGGACGGCGAGTGGCACATCACCTACGAGGTGTTTCGCGATCTCGGTGCCGCCTTCGCAGCCGTCATGATCCTCATCTACGTGCTGGTGGTCGCCTGGTTCAAGGACTTCACCACCCCCCTGGTCATCATGGCCCCGATACCGCTCACCCTGATCGGGATCCTGCCGGGGCACGCGCTCATGGGAGCCTTCTTCACCGCCACCAGCATGATCGGCTTCATCGCCCTGGCCGGCATCATCGTCAGGAATTCGATCATCCTGATCGACTTCGCCGAACTGCGCCGTCGCGAGGGGATGGCGCTGGACGAGGCGATCATCGACGCCGGTGCGGTCCGTTTCCGCCCCATGCTGCTCACCGCGGCGGCCGTCGTGGTGGGAAGCTTCGTGATACTATTCGACCCGATCTTCCAGGGGCTCGCCCTGGCCATGATGTGCGGCGAGATCGCCTCCACCACCCTGTCCAGGATCACCATCCCGATCCTCTATTACATGGTGGAGTCGTGGAAGGAGAGGAAAAACAGGTAAAGGAAAAGGTAAAGGAAAAGGAAAAGGAAAAGGAAAAGGAAAAGGAAAAGGAAAAGGAAAAGGAACGTTCCCCAACTCCAGCGCTTCTCGTTCCCAAGCTCTAGCTGACTCTCGACTCTCGTTCCCAAGCTCCAGCTTGGGAACGGAACAGCGACCCAAGCTCCAGCTTTGCATTTGGCGAAGCGAGGTTTGCTGAGTTTCTAGTTCCCAAGTAGGAGCTTGGGAACTAGATGTAAGCAGGAGCTTGGGAACTAGATGTAAGCAGGAGCTTGGGAACGAGATGTAAAAAGGCGGATTAAGATAAAGATTAAGATTGAGGCTCAAGGGCGTTAAGATTAAGATTAGGATGAAACGACACCTGCAGGAGCGGCATTCCTGCCGCGACAGCGCTGCGGGGATCGCGGCGGGAATGCCGCTCCTGCAAAAATCATCAAGGAGTCCTCAGAGATGTTTTGGGCAAGAAAGAGTGCTGCATATATTGATGGGGATGAGGTGGCGCAGCAGGTCGCCTCAGAGGCGGAGAGATTATACCGTTCCGGGAAGATGCACTGCGCCGAGGCTGTACTCGCGGCGGTGAAGGAGCATTTTGCGCCTACGCTCCCCGATAACGTGGTGCGGCTTGCCGCGGGCTTCGGGGGCGGTTCCGGCGCCGGCTGCATCTGCGGCGCGGTCTCCGGGGGAACCATGGCTCTGGGTCTGGTCGTGGAGGGAGACAAGAAGGCGGTCGCGGCCATGACGCGCGAACTGCACCAATGGTTCAAGAAGGAGTACGGCGCCACCTGCTGCAAGATCCTCACGGCCCACGGCAAGAAAGGGTGCGTCAATCTCACCGCCAGCGTCGCCGGCAAGGTGGCGAGGCTGCTCCAGGAGCAGGAGTAAAAACTCCCCCTTTGCAAAGGGGGAGTTCAGCCCTGCCGCAGGCTTGGCACCATGTGGCCATTCGGGTCGAAATCCCCCGCCCCCCTTTTTCAAAGGGGTGAATGTTGGTCACTTGGCACAGATCGGAAATTTTATGGCAGTGCAGGAGGTCAAGACATGCATATCGACAGACTCTTAAGACTCATCGCCGGCACCTTTATCCTGCTATCGCTGGCCCTTGCCCACTTCCACGACCCGCGCTGGCTCTGGTTCACCGCTTTCATCGGGCTGAACCTGCTGCAGTCGGGCTTCACCAACTGGTGCCCGATGATGGTCATCCTGGACAAGCTCGGAGTGCCTAAACTGCCGCAGAAAAGCTGCTGCAAATGAGCTGCCGCATCAGGGTCCTGTGCGACAACAGTGCGGGCCCCATTTCCGGCACCCTCGGGGAGCACGGCTTTGCACTCCTCATCGAGCGCGACGGAGAGTCGATCCTCTTTGACACCGGCGGGGGGCAGACGCTGCTGCACAACGCCCAGCGCATGAACCTCGACTTGAGGCGGGTGGAGCAGGTCGTCCTGTCGCACGGGCACTACGATCATGCCGGGGGGCTCTGGCCGCTTCTGCAGAGCTGCGGTCCCAAGCGGGTGCTGGCGCATCCGGGCGTTTTCGCCCGGCGCTACTCCCTTCGGGAGGGGGTGCACAAATCGATCGGGGTTCCGTACTCGGAGGATTTCCTGGTCGGCATCGGGGCGAGCTTCTCCTACAGCGACTCCTTTCGCGAGGTCGCCCCGGGGATCTTCCTGACCGGCGAGGTGCCGCGCCTCACCGGGTTCGAGGAGGGAGACGCCGGTCTTTTCTGCGACATGACCGGCTGCCACCGGGACCGGGTTCCGGACGACCAGTCCCTGGTGATAGTGACCAGCAAGGGACTGCTGCTCCTGCTCGGCTGCTGCCATGCCGGGGTGGTGAACACGGTGGAACACGCGCGGCTTAAGACCGGGGTGGACGAGTTGTACGGGGTGATCGGCGGCTGCCACCTGGCCTTTTCCGGACAGGAACAGATCGAGGCGACCGTCCAGGCGCTCAGGCGCTACAAGGTGAAGAAGATCTGCGCCGGCCACTGCACCGGTTTCGACGCCGCAGCGAGGCTTGCCAGGGAGTTCCCCGGCGGCTTCCGGCCGGCATATGTGGGATATACGATGGAATTCGAATAGCGAGGTTTTATGAGGACGCTTGTTGCGCTTGTCGCGCTTGTCGCGCTTACAGTCTCTCCCTGTTTTGCAGCGGGGGTTGTCAACATCAGCTCTACCCAGGCGAAGGCGCTTCTTGCCAAGAACGGCAGGACGGTGCTCTTGGACGTCCGCACCCCCGAGGAGTACCGTCAGGCACGCCTGCGCGGCTCGCTGCTGATACCGCTTGGCGAACTGGAAAAAAGGGTTAAGGAGATCCCGCGAGACAGGCCGCTTCTGGTGTACTGCGCCGTCGGCGCCCGCTCCTCTTCCGCTGCCGGCTTCCTTGCTTCCAAGGGGTACCGGGAGATCTACCACATGTCGGACGGCCTGGTCGGCTGGTACAAGAACGGCTTCCCGATCGAGAAGCCGTAGAGCCGATCCGGTCAGCACTGCCATTTACTTCACCTGATCGGTGCCAATCTTCAGCAAGCTGCACAAACACTCCCCCCAACCCTCCCTTGAAGCCGAGGAAAGTATTCTCAGCGCAAGATCATCGCTAATCAGCTTCCCAAAACTTTCCTCTCAAATCTGCACCTGATCAGGTACAATCTTCAGCCAGTTGTTTGTCCCTCCCCCTTCAAGGGGGAGGTTACCCATCCCCACCCCGGCCCTCCCCTCGAAGGGGAGGGGCTTTGGGCAGTGGCTGAAGATTGGCACTAATCAGGAATCTGCAGGCAACCGGCCGCAACCGCTTTGCTGCCGGAAAATTACTGTTAAACTTTGTGGCTGAAGAATTCACGCTCAAGCTATGCTTGGGGCATCCGATAAGCCAAGGGCAAGGAACAGGTATCAGAGGCGGAGGTCCGATGCGCGAAAAAAATGAAAATATCGCGGAAATGCTGCTGGAGCGGGTTGATGCCGGCATCGTTCATCTGGACGGCACGGGAAGGGTGGCGCTCATGAACCGGAGGGCGGAAGAGATCCTCCGGATCGGCCGTGCCGAGGTGTTGGGCCGGCGGGTGGACATGCTGCCGCTGCGCACCCCCATCTACCGGGTGCTGAGCGAGAATTCGCACGACACGCCGCTGGAGATGAGCATCGAGGGGGACGTGATCCTGGTCCGTTCCACCCGTCTCCCCGAAAGCGGCGGCGGCTGCGCGGAGTTCTTCGAACTGCGCGACATCAGCTGCGAAAGAAGGGAAAAGCGGCAGAGGGAGGAATTCGTGGCGATGATGACCCACGACCTCAAGTCGCCGCTCACCGTGATCATGGGATACGTGCAGGCGCTCTTGCAGGAGATGCCCGAGAAGGTTGATCCCTCGCTGCACCTTTTCGTCAGGGAGATGGACAAGAGCTCGGCAAAGATGCTCACCATGATCGACGACGTGCTGGACGCCTACCGGCTGGAGGCGGGGCTGTTGCAGATCGACCGGCAGCCCTGCAACGTCCAGGTGCTCCTGGAGGGGTGCTGCAATGACGGCCAGCGCGAGGCGGTGGTGCACGGCTCGGCCTTCCTGAGCGACCTCTGCGCCGAGGTGCCGATGCTCAACCTGGACGGCAAGCAGATCGCCCGGGTCTTCGCCAACCTGATCGGCAACGCGGTCAAGTTCACACCCAGGCGCGGCACCATCGGGGTGAGCAGCGCGCTCCATGAAGGTTTCTTCGCCGTCGAGGTGAGCGATACCGGGATCGGTATCCCCCCGGACGAGGTGCCCCGCATCTTCAACAAGTACTTCCGGGCCACGGCCGCCCGCGGCTTCAAGGGAACCGGCCTCGGCCTCACCATCTCCAAGGCGATCGTGGAGGCGCACGGCGGGAGAATCTTCGTGGAGAGCCAGGCGGGGCAGGGGAGCCGCTTTTCGGTGCTGCTGCCGCTGGAAGGGACCAGGCGGCACTGAATTAATCATTAAAGTTTCGAACTATATAACCGATTAGCCTTTCCATGGAGCTTGCTGCGCAGTAGCAGGCGCCGGTCCCCGCGGGACCGAGCCGATTCGGGACAATTTCCCGTGCCGCCCCGATGGCACGGACGCATGACAGCCAAGGAGGAAAAACAGCATGGGCAACGTACTGATAGTGGACGATTCCTCTACCATGAGGAAGATAATCTCCCGCAGCCTTCGGCAGGCGGGGCTTCAGGTGGACGACATCTATGAGGCGGGCGACGGCATCGAGGCGCTGAGCACCATGGAGGGAAAGACCATCCACCTGATTCTCTCGGACATCAACATGCCGAACATGGACGGGCTGGAGTTCATCAAGTGCGTCCGCGCCAAGGGGGTCGCCACCCCGATCGTCATGATCACCACCGAGGGGGGGGAGGACATCCTGAAGGAGGCGCTCACCAACGGCGCGAGCGACAGCATCAAGAAGCCGTTCACCCCGGATCAGCTCAACGAGAAGCTGGGAGGGTTGTTATGATGTCTCTGAACCTGGATATCGCTCACGCGACCCATCTCGACGAGGCCGACCTCGCCGGTTATGTGATCAACGCCACCAAGGAGGTCTTCAGCACCATGGTGATGCTGACCCTGGAGGACAGCTACCCGCTCAAGGAGCCGGTAACCTCCTTCCATTGCTCGGTCACCGGGATGGTCGGCCTGGCCGGCACCTACACCGGGATCCTCTCGATCCACTGTCCGCGCAGCCTGGCGCTGCGCATCACCTCGAACATGCTCGGCATGGATGTGAACGAGGTCGGCGAGGACGTAAACGACGCCCTGGGCGAGATCGCCAACATGCTCGGGGGTTACGTGAAGCAGATACTCTCCAAGGGGGGGCTGGATATCAACCTCTCCATCCCGACCGTCATCGCGGGCGAGGATTACACGGTCAACTCGATGTCCGACAGCGACTGCGTCATCATCCCGTTCACCAACGAGGACGAGCGCTTTCTGGTCGGACTCAAGCTGCGCAAGGAACTTTAGGCGGTTAGTGCCATGGCTGGATTCGAAAAATTACAAGGGATGCTGGACGCGGCCATGAAGCAGGCGGGGGAGGAGAGCAGCATGCTCCTCGGCCAGAACATGACCGTTGCCGCCTCGGACGTGCTGAACACGGACCGCAAGAGCTACCTGGCAGGCGAGGACAGCGCCATCTACGTGGTGGGGGTGGAATCGCGGGAGGCATATCCCGGTCGCTTCTACCTGCTGTTCGCGCTCTCCGACGCCATCGTGATGAGCAGCATCCTGCTCGGCATCCCCGCCCCCCGGATCCAGGAGAAGCGCAGGCTCAGCATCCAGGAGCCCGACGATGTCGACGCCTTCGGAGAGATCGCCAACCAGGTGATCGGCTCCTTCAACTCCGTGTTCCAGCCCAAACTCCCGGAGAAGGTGCATCTGAAGCTGCTGGCACCGCAGAAGTACGTCCCCGAGCTGGACAGCCTCACCGAGGAGCTCCCCTTCCCCGAGGGGGCCTACCTGATGTACCGCGCCCCCCTGGAGATCGCCGGGCACGAGATGAACCGGTTGGACATCATGATCCCGCACCCGCTGGCCAACCTGTTCGACCCGCAGCAGGAGCAGGGAACCGCGGCCGATGCGGCAGCCGCCGCGCAGGCCGAGGAGGCCCCGGAGCCGGAGATCGAGCTGCTCCGCTCCATCCTGGTGCTGGGCGACGACGACGGCCGCCACGAGATCGTGGAGGGGCTGGTATCCACCGGCCTCAACCTGATCGACGCCCCCCTGGGCGCCGATCTCCCCGGACTGTTCTCCCGGGGGGACGTCAGGGTGGCGGTGATCTCGCTCAGGCACACGGCGGACCGGGACCTCGCCATCTGCAAGCGTGTGGTCCCCATGGTGGACAGAAGCGGAGGGTCCGTGCTGCTCTGCGCGCCGGAGTGGACCCGCAGCTCGGTCCTGAAGGCGCTCAAGGCGGGGGCCAAGGGAATCCTGATGCAGCCGTTCGACCCCCAGGAACTGAACTCCAAGGTGGGGAAGATCCTGAACCCCTGGTAGCCGAGTCAAAAAAACATCTCCCCCTGCAGTTTTTTTGACTGTCGGGCCGCGCCCCCCGCGTCGCAGGGGGCCAGCAGAAGATTCGCCCCTGCACCCCGTCGCCACCCCGGCCGGCAAACCCCGCAAGATCGGCCAGTTGCGCCGGCGGCCTCCCGTTTCAGCCGCTCCGGCACGCCTTTTGCCTTCCCTGTTGCCATGACCTTCACGCGCCGTACAGCTTGGCCGGGCTTTAGCCTCTGGCTTTTTTTGGTGTTTTTCGCCTGCGCGCTCCCCGTGCGGGCCGAGGCGCAGCAGCAAAACCGTCTCAGGCGCATACAGATAACCCCCCACGCAGGCTTCACCAGGATCAATCTCTTCTTCCAGGACCCCCCCGATTACACCCTCAGCGCTCTCCCGGGCCGGATCCGGCTCAGCGTGAGGGGGGCCGACGCCCCCCTCTTCAGGAAGTTCCGCGCCTACCAGGACGCCCGGGTGGCCGGGGTGTTCTGCTCCGGGCGCGACGGAGGGCTCCGGGTCGTGATACCGCTCAGGGAGGGGGAGCCGGGGGTGCAGGCGATCTCCTGCGCCAACCCGACCGTGCTGTCGCTGGACATAGGCCCCGCGGTCAGGCGGCTCGCCCAGGCGGACATCGCCCCCGGCCGCGAGCCGATCCTGAACGGAACCGAGAAGTTCGTGCGCGAATTCGGAGTCCCCGCCCGTGCCGGGCTCCCCTTCGTGCCGACCGACCTGAAACTGCTCCAGGGGCTCCTTCCCCTGGACCAGGTGAAGCTGTTCCAGCAGGGGGAGGGGTTCCTGTACCGGGAACAGGGGAGCGAGGCGCTGGCGCTCTTCCCCTCCTTCCTCGGCGCCGGCAGGCCTCCGGCCTTGCGGGCGCTCGCCTGGTACCGGACCGGCGAGGCGCTCTGCCTCCTGGAGCGAAACGACGAGGCGCTGACGGCGTTCCGGCAGGGGGAGTCCCTCTGGCCGGCCTACCTGGAACAGGCGCCCCGGCTCCTGCAGTCCTATGCCGAGGTGCGCGCCAAAAACGGCGACTTCGCAGGTGGTCGGGCGCTCCTTTTGCGGCTTCTGGAGCGGATGAGCGGCAGCGCCCACGTGGCGCAGCTGTTGAACCGCCTGGCGGACCTGACCGAGCGCCACGGCGAGCCGGCGCTTGCCGCGGCGCTGTACCGCAGCGTGGCGGTCCATGCGCCGGGGACCCCGGCTGCGGCCCGCGCGCTGATGAAGCTTGCCGACCGCGAGATGTTCTCGCTCTCCAGGGACCGCTACCGGGCCCTTCTGCGCCGCTACCAGTCGATCTACGAGGCGCCGGGCGACTTCGCCCTCAGGGACGAGGCGCTCTTCAAGATGGCGCTCCTGCAGGCGCTCTACGCCCCGCCCCGCGAGGCGCTCGAGGCCTCCACCACCTACGACAAGCGCTACCCCCGGGGGATCTTTTCCACCATCGTGAAAAAGATGCGCGAGGATCTTTTGCCGCCGGTCTATCGCGAGGTCTACGCGGCGCGGGACGACGCGGCCCTGGCGCGGCTCGCCCTGGAGCAGAGGGAGTACCTGGCGCGCTGCTTCGATGACCCGGAATTCGCGCAGCGGCTGGCCCGGGCCTTTCGCGGCGCCGGCATGCTGACCCGGGAGATCGAGCTCTTCGGCTACCTGGACGACCGCAGCTGGGCCGCCGGGGCCGCACCGTTCATGTCGGCGCGCCTGGTCGAGGACGCGCTCGCCCTGGGGCGGCTATCCTTCGCCGAGTCGGCCGGCCGCGAGTTCCTGGCCCGCTTCCCGGGCGACGCGCGCGCCCCCCGGGTCCGCGAACAGCTGGGGAGGATCGCCTTCGAGAACGGGGATATGAAGGGGGTGATCGCGGAGCTCGGCTTTCTGAAGGGGGGCGTCAAAAAGCCGGAGTTTCCCGAGAGCGACTACTACCTCGGCAAGGCGCTCTCGGGCGCCGGGGACCAACGGGGCGCCGAGCAGAGCCTCGCCAGGTTCACCGCGGCGGCGCCCGGCGGCTCGCCGCTGCTCTCCGACGGCTACTTCGCCGTGGCGGGGGCCAGGGTGGCGCTCAAGCAGTATCCCGGTGCGCTCTCGGCCTACCGGCAGGGGGCGCAATCGGCCTCCGGCGAGACGGCGGACCAGTTTCTCTACAAGATGGGGGAGCTCTACCTGAAACTGAGCCAGGTGCGCCAGGCGACGGAGGCCTGGGAGAAGGTCGCCGGTCGCGGGGGGAGCGGCACCTGGAGCAAGCTGGCGGCGGAGGCGCTCAGCGATCTGAGATGGCGCCTGAAGATCTCGGGGGAGCTCCCCTGACGCTGTCAAAATGATGACTCGTGCCCCGCCCGGGCGGCGCGGAACCCCGCCGCCGCTCATATCAAGAGATGGTACGGCTTTTGCTGTGGCAGGCTGTGCGACAAGGAGGGAGTTATGCCGGTACAGGGAATTTTCGGAACCACCGTGGAGCTGCTCGGCAAGAGCCTTGACCTCAGGGCGAAAAGGCACGCGCTGATCTCCTCGAACCTCGCCAACGTGGAGACGCCGGGGTACACCCCGAGCAACCTCTCCTTCGAGGGGCAGCTGAAGAGCGCCCTGAACAAGGGGGGGAGCGGGCCGGCCCCGCATCCGCGCCACATACCGCTCAAGGGGGGGGTAGCCGGACTGGACCGGGTGCAGGGCGAGCTGGTCGAGACGCCGGGGAAAAGCCCCGGCCCCGACGGCAACGGCGTGGAGCTGGAGAGCGAGATGGGGCGCATGGCCGAGAACCAGATCATGTACAACGCCACGGTGCAGCTCCTGGGCAAGAAATTCGAAGGGTTGAAACAGGCGATAAGGGGCACCCTCTAATGGACTTTTTTTCCTCGATGGACATCAGCGCCTCGGCGCTCAGCGCAGAACGGACCAGGATGAACCTCATCTCCAGCAACCTGGCCAACGTCAACTCGACCCGGACCGCCGAGGGGGGACCCTACCGGCGCAAGGACGCGGTCTTCACGGCGACCCCCGCCTCCGGCTCCTTCGGCGCGGCGCTCGGGAGGGCGGCGGATGCCAGACGCGTCGAGGTGTCGCAGATCACCGAGGACCGGAACCCGCCCCGGCTGCAGTTCGAGCCGACCCATCCCGATGCCGACCCGCAAGGGTACGTGGCCTACCCGAACGTGAACGTGGTGGAGGAGATGGCCGACATGATAACGGCCACCCGCAGCTACGAGGCGAACGTGACCGCTGCCCAGGCAGCGAAGAGCATGGCTCTCAAGACCCTGGAACTGATGCGCTAACAAAAAAAGAGGAGTAAAGTCATGCAGATATCGGCAATAAGCAACGTGAGCGGCCTGTCCGAGGCCTTTCCCATGAAACCGGCGGCAGGGGCGGTACAGAACCCGACCCTGGGCTTCGGCAAGCTGATGGAGGATATGGTCGGCAAGGTGAGCGAACTGCAGGCGAACGCGGACCAGTCGATCCGGGGCCTCGCCACCGGCCAGAGCCAGGGGCTGCACGAGGTGATGCTCGCGGTCGAGAAGGCGAGCATCTCGTTCCAGATGATGACCCAGGTGAGAAACAAGGCCGTGGAGGCGTACCAGGAGATCATGAGGATGCCCGTCTAGGGTCCGTTGCTCAGCAAACTCCCTCACCTTCAAGAGGAGGGGCTAACAACCCCATCCCCCTCCTGACCTCCCCCTTGAAGGGGGAGGAACTTAGGCTGGATGCCCTTTTGAAGGGGAACTTAAGCAGGATGCCCTTTTGAAGGGGAACTTAAGCTGGATGCCCTTTTGAAGGGGAACTTAAGCTGGATGCCCTTTTGAAGGGGAACTTGAACGGCAGGATGCTCCCCTTGAAGGGGAGGAACTTGAACAGCAGGCTGCAGATGTAACGTGGGGAGGCTATGCCCGAAGGTCTTAAAAAACTGCTGGAACCTTTTCTCGCTCTCAGTAACGGCAAGCGGATCGTCGTGGTCGGGGTGGCGCTCGCCTCCCTGCTCGCCTTCGGCGCGCTGATCACCGTTGCCAACAAGACCGATTATCGCCCCCTGTTCGCCAACCTCACCCCCGAGGATGCCGGCGAGATAGTCAAAAAATTGAAAGAGCAGAAGATTCCGCACCAGATCTCCCAGGACGGCAAGGCGTTGCTGGTCCCCTCGGACCAGGTGTACGACCTGAGGCTTTCGCTCGCCAGCGAAGGGCTCCCCCAGGGGGGAGGGATCGGTTACGAGATCTTCGACCGCAAGAACTTCGGCATGACCGAGTTCGTGCAGAAGCTCAACTACCAGCGGGCGCTGCAGGGGGAGCTGTCGCGCACCATCTCGCAGATCGCCGGCGTGGAGTCGGCCCGGGTGCACCTGGCGCTTCCCGAGCAGACCCTGTTCAAGGAGTCGGAAAAGCCGGCCACCGCCTCGGTGGTGCTGAAGATGCGCTCGAACCGGGGGCTCAGGGAGGCCGAGGTGCAGGGGGTGGTCCATCTGGTCGCTTCCTCGATCGAGGGTATGGACCCGGAGAACGTCACCATCCTGGACAGCCGGGGGAAGATGCTCAGCAAGAACTCCCCCGCCGACGCCGCCAGCAAGCTCAGCGGCTCCAGGCAGGAGACCCAGCGGCTCTTCGAGAAGACCGAGGAGGAGAAGCTGCAAAGCCTCCTGGACAAGGTGGTCGGCTCCGGCAAATCGGTGGCGCGGGTCTCGGCCAATTTCGATTTCAAGCAGGTGGAGAAGTACGAGGAGCGCTACGACCCGGAATCGGCGGCGGTGCGAAGCGAGCAGCGCAGCGAGGAGAAGGGGGGGGTGACCACCAGCGCATCCGGCGTTCCCGGGGTGCAGTCCAACCTGGGGCGGGTCGCCGGGGCGCCGGGCGCAACGCAGGGAGGGGGCACCAAGACCGACGAGACCCTGAACTACGAGGTGAGCCGCTCCACGGCCCGGATCATCGAGCCGGTGGGGAGCCTGAGCAAGGTCTCGGTCGCCATCCTGGTGGACGGCAGGTACGAGCTCGCTCCCGGAGCCAAGCCCGATGCGAGGCCCAAATACCTCCCCAGGAGCCCGGACGAGATGCTGAAGATCGAGGCGCTGGTGAAGAGCGCGGTGGGGTTCAACGCGGAGCGCGGCGACCAGGTGACGGTGGCCAACATCCCGTTCCAGGAGACCGCCGAGGGTGGGGTGGAGCCGGAGCGCTGGTGGGATATGCCGATCGTGCAGACGCTCCTGAAAAACGGCCTGATCGCCCTGGGGTTCCTGGCGCTGCTCCTGTTCGTGATCCGCCCCCTGCTGAAGATACTGAAGCAGGAGAAGCCGGCCAGCTTTCTCCCGGTACAAAGCGAGCTCGATACCATCCAGATGATCGAGGCGCAAAAAAGGGAGCACGAGAAGCTGAAGCTTACCCAGCTTGATCTGGTGGAGAAGGTGAAGCAGGACCCCTACCAGGTCGCCCAGATCCTGCAGAACTGGCTGGCGCACAAGGATTGAAGGTGAAAAAGCGATGCATAGAGGTGCTGCATGACCGGAGCTGAGAAGGCCGCCATCCTCCTTTTGTACCTGGGGCCCGAGGCGACGTCCAAGGTGTTCGGCCATATGGACGACGGCGACATCAAGAAGATCAGCCAGAGCATGTCGAAGCTCGGCCACGTGCCGCGCGAGGAGATCTCCGCGGTGGTCGCCGAGTTCACCGACATCACCAATCCGGAGAGCGGCTTCTTCTCGCAGGGGGAGGAGTTCGTCAAGAAGATCCTGGAGAAGGCGCTCGGTCCGGTGCGGGCCGAAACGCTGCTCCAGGAGATCCGCACCTCCGGCATCGGGGACATGTCCGACATCCTCTCCAGCATGGACCCGCGCACCATCGCGAACTTCTTCTCCCAGGAGCACCCCCAGACCATAGCGGTGGTGCTCGCCAAGCTGAAGCCGAAGCAGACCAGCGAGATCGTCTCCCTTTTGCCGCAGGAGCTGCAGGCCGAGGTGGTGATCCGGATCGCCGAGGTGGACCAGGTCTCCCCGGAGATCCTGGCCGAGATCGACGAGGTGATCCGGCTGGAGCTTACCGCCCTGGGCGGGGTGCAGAGATTCAAGGTGGGCGGGGTGGAGAAGGTGGTGGACATGTTCGCGCACCTGGACCGCAGCCGCGAGAAGAAGATCCTGGACAAGCTCGACACCATGAACCCGCCGCTGGCCGAGGTGATCAGGAAGCACCTGTTCACCTTCGAGGACATCTTCAAGCTGGACGACCGCGCCATCCAGGCGATCATGAGGGAGGTTTCCAACGACACCCTGACGCTCGCCATGAAGACCTCCACCGACGAGGTGAAGGACAAGATCTTCCGCAACATCTCCAGCCGCGCCGCCGAGATGATCAGGGAGGACCTGGAGGTGATGGGACCGGTGCGCCTGTCCGACGTGGAGAAGGCGCAGTCGGAGATCATCAAGATAGTCCGGAAGATGGAGGAGGAGGGGAAGGTGGTGATCGCGGGACGGGGGGCCGAAGATGTCCTCGTCTAAGATCATCAGGAAAGGGGGAGAGCCCCAGCGCCCCTATACCCTGGAGCCGTTGGGAGGCGGGTTCCCGGCCCAGGAACAGGACGTTTTCCGCGCCGTCACCCTGGGGAACGCAGGTCTCCAGGAGGTCGAGGCGGTCGAGGAGGAGCCGGTCGCCCCCCCCTGCATCCCGGAGGAGGAGGCGCTGAGCCGGATCCGGCAGGCGCATGCCGACGGGCTGCAACAGGGGAGAGAACAGGCCCGGGCCGAGCTCTCCGCGCTGACCGAGGCGCTGGCGCAGGCGCTGCTGGCCACGGGTTCGTTGCGTGCCCAGCTGATGCACGAGGCCGAGGAGGACCTCCTGAAGCTCTCGGTGCTGATAGCGCGCAAGGTGATGCTGCGGGAGTTCGCCTGCGACCCGGGCATCATGGCGGGGCTGGTGCAGGGGGCGCTGGAGCTCGCCTCGGATGTCGGGGATATCGTGGTGAGGCTGAACGCCGATGAGTACCAGGTGCTGGCCGACTGCCGCGAGTTCCGGGACCTTTTGAGCGAGAGACGCGGCGTCACACTGAAGGGGGACCCGGCGGTAGCGCGCGCCGGATGCCTGGTGGAGACGGTCCGGGGAAACATCGACGCCGGGCTGGACGCGCAGCTGGACGACATCTTGAGAAGGCTAACCGAGGAGAAGAGCTCTCGGCGCGAGGAACCCGGCAATGATTGACCTGTCAAGATATCTGCCGGTCGTGGAGGCCGCCAAGCCGGTCCGCTTCCACGGCAAGGTGACCCAGGTGGTCGGCCTGGTGATCGAGGGTTTCTGCCCGGATACCGCGGTGGGAAGCGTCTGCGAGGTGCACTCGGACGGTTTCCCCCCCATCCCCGCCGAGGTGGTCGGCTTCAGGGACAACAAGACCCTGCTGATGCCGCTGGGCGAACTGCGCGGCGTGGGGCTCGGCAGCATGATCTCGGTCCGGCGCGAGAAGGCTTCGCTCGGGGTGGGTCCGGGGCTTCTGGGACGGGTGATCGACGGGCTGGGGGAGCCGATCGACGACAAGGGACCGATCGCGGTGGCGGACGAATACCCGATCTACGCGCTGCCGGTCAATCCGATGAAGAGGCGCCCCATCAGAAAACCGCTGAACCTGGGGATCCGCGCCATCAACGGGCTTTTGACCTGCGGCGAGGGGCAGCGGGTCGGCATCATGGCGGGCTCCGGGGTGGGGAAGTCGACCCTTTTGGGAATGATCGCCCGCTACACCGAGGCCGACGTCAACGTGATCGCCCTGATCGGGGAGCGCGGCCGCGAGCTGCGGGAGTTCATCGAGAAGGACCTGCAAGAGGAGGGGCTCAGAAAGTCGGTCGTGGTGGTGGCCACCTCGGACCAGCCCCCCCTGGTAAGGATGCGCGGCGCCTACATAGCGACCACCATCGCCGAATATTTCCAGGCCCAGGGGAAGAAGGTGCTCCTGATGATGGACTCCGCCACCCGCTTCGCCATGGCGATGCGCGAGGTGGGGCTTGCCATCGGGGAACCCCCCACCACCAAGGGTTACACCCCTTCCGTCTTCGCCGCCCTGCCGAGGCTCCTGGAGCGCACCGGCAACTTCCAGGGGGGGAGCATCACGGGACTCTATACGGTGCTGGTCGAGGGGGACGACTTCAACGAGCCGATCTCCGACGCCATGCGCAGCATCCTGGACGGCCACATCATCCTGACCCGGGAGCTTGCGGCGCGCAACATCTACCCCCCGATCGACCTGATGAACAGCGCGAGCCGGGTCATGACCGACGTGACCAGCAAGGAACACCGGCGGCTGGCCGGGCAGTTCAAGGAGATCCTCGCCGCCTACCGGCAGGCCGAGGACATGATCAACATCGGCGCCTACAAGGTCGGCAGCAATCCCAAGATAGACTACGCCATCGTCAAGATGGAGCAGATGATCTCGTACATGAAGCAGGACGTGGCAGACGGGGTGAGCGTCGACGAGTCGATAGCGGCGCTGGCGCATATCTTTGCAGACTCCGGCATGCAGTGACGGGATAAAGGAGGCGGTGCGGCATGGCAGGACACGAGTTCAGGCTTGAGCAGGTGCTCAAGTTCCGCAAGGAAGTCGAGAAGATGCACCAGCTGGAGCTGGCAGCGGCCAAGCAGCAGCACGAAACGGCGCGCGACCGGCTGAGGAGCGAGAAGGCGGCCCTGGAGGCGCTGGAACAGGAATTCGCACAGCGTCAACTGAACGGGATCGAGGCCAAGGATCTGCAGCTCTACGGCGACTTCAGCAGGAGAAAGAGCCAGGAGATCCACGGCATGCGGGAATCCCTGGTCGGCCTCGAGAAGGTGGTGCAGGAGAAGCGGGAAGCCCTGCTGACCGCGGCCAAGGAGAAGAAGGCTCTGGAGGTCTTCAAGGAGAAGAAGCTGCGCGACCTGAGGATGGAGCAGCTCTGCAAGGAGCGCGCATTCCTGGACGAGATAGCGATACAGAGCAGGGGAGGCCAGAAGTGAGAAGGCTCTTGCTCTCGCCGGGGCCGATCGCCCTGGCGCTGTACCTGCTTGGCCAGGGGATGCCTTGCCGGACGGCCGCTGCGGCCGAGCCGCGCGGCGCCACTGCGAGGCAATTCTCGGACGATGCCGCCACTCTTGAACTGAAGCGGCAGCAGATGGCCGAGCGGGAGGCCGCACTCAAGGCGAAGGAGGATGCGCTGGGGAAGCTCTCAGCCACCCTTGACGCCAGGCTGAACGAGCTCAATGCGGCCAAAAAGGCGATCGAGGCCTCGCTTATTGCCAAGAAGAAGCAGGACAACGAGCGCTACAAGAAAATGATCAAGATCTATAAGGGATTGAAGCCGGAGCAGGCGGGGGACCTTTTGAACAAGCTGGACGGCAAGATGGTGATCGATCTGCTGAACCAGATGGACCAGAAGACCGCCGTAAAGCTGATACCGTTCATCAACCAGCCGAGGGTGCTGGAATGGACCCGCCTGAATCTGGCAGATTAATGACATGCTCCTTCCCCTCAGAACTTGCTCCCTCCCCTTCACTTGTCAGCCGTAGCCTTGGCGAAGGCTGAAGGGGAGGGGTGGGGATGGGGTGGAGCCACGATCTTAGGAGCTAAATCTTAAAAAAAAGGAGGTGAAAACGAGTGAGTATGATTCAAATTGCAGCAATGTTTCAAGAAATACCCCCCATGGCAACCATGCCATCGGTAAGGGGGACGGCAGCGTCGCCCGGAGCGTCCGAAGCAGGGGGTGGCTTTGCCGAGGTACTGCAGGGGAAGTGGCCGTCGCGAGTCGATGGCGGCGCGACCGGTGAAACGGCGGCCAAGGGCGAGCTATCGGGCGAGACCCTTAAGTCGGCTCCTTCAGGGAGCGCTACTGCTCCGGTTCAGGGTCAAGGCACGCCGCTAACGACGGATTCAGCAACGGCGCAGCAGCTAACTGGTCCAAAATCCGGGGAGGGCGAGCCGGTCACCGGAACTCCTCAGGCAAAGGGGCAGGGCGTGGAAGCAGGTTTAGGTGGTCTTATGCGCAACAGCTTGGCGGCCGTGGCGCAGCAGTCCGTACCGCCTGCCGACGCGGCACAGCAGGGCAAAGAAGTATCCGCAGTAATCGCAGCAGAAAGCAGACCTTCCATGGTGACTCCGTACAGATTGACGGGGGCTGACGTGGGAGCAGGTTTAGGTGGTGTTACGCGCAACAGCTTGGCGGCCGAAGCGCAGCAGATCACACCCCTTGCCGACGCGGCACAGCGTGGCAACGAATCATCCGCAGCCACTGCAACAACTGCAACAACTGCAACAACTGCAACAACTGCAACAACTGCAACAACTGCAGCAGAGGTCGGGCTTTCCATGCCGAATCCGAGCAGGGTAACCGTGGCATACGCGGAAGCCGTTCGGAGTGATGTCAGGCAAAATAGCTTGGCGGCCGAAGCGCAGCAGACCGCACCGGCTGCCGACCCGGCACAGCAAGGCATCAAAATAGCCGCAGCAACGTCAGCAACCGCAACAACCGCAGCGACAACCGCAACAGCAGGAACTGCCGCAGCAGAGGGCAAACCTACCATGCCGGTCCCGGGCAGAATAACGGGAGCAGACGGGGAAGCAGCTCAGGGTGATCTTAAGCGCAACAGCTTGGCGGCCGGAGCGCAGCAGATGACACCAGCTGCCGACGCGACACAGCAAGGAAAGGAGGCATCCGCAGCAGTAGTACCGGAGGCACCGGAGGCAACAACAGCAACTGCAGCAAATGCTGGCGAGAGCAGGCCTTCCATACCGTTTCGTGGGAGGATAGCGGGGGCATACGGGGAAGCTGCTCGGAGTGATCTTGTGCGCAACAGCTTGGCGGCCGGAGCGCAGCAGATTGCAGCAGATATCAACCAGACACAGCAAGGTGTTGAAGTTCCCGCAGCAGCCGCAGCACCGGCAACACCGGCAGCAAGCACAGCACCGGCAACACCGGCAACACCGGCAACACCGGCAACACCGGCAACACCGGCAACACCGGCAACACCGGCAACACCGGCAACACCGGCAACACCGGCAACACCGGCAACATCGGCAACACCGGCAACACCGGCAACACCGGCAACACCGGCAACACCGGCAACACCGGCAGCTCAGGCGGCTCAGGCAGCTCAGGCAGCTCAGGCCGCACCAGTGGAAACTGCAGCACCAGTGGAAACTGCAGCACCAGTAGAAACTGCAGCAACTGCAGCAGAGAACGACAGACCTTCCATGCCGACTCACGGCAGATTGGCGGGGGCAGACGGGGAAGCAGGTCGGAGTCATTTAAAGCGCAACAGCTTGGCGGCCAAAGCGCAGCAGATGACATCGGCTGCCGAAGCGACACAACAAGGCAGTGAGGTATTAGCAGCAACCGCAGCAAACAGCAACTCTCCCATGCCAGCACCCGGCAGCTCAAACGGGGCTGACAGGGAGGCGGACGGGAACGATACTGAGCGCAACAGCTTGGCGGCCGAAGCGCAGCAGAGCGTACCGTTTGCCGAAGTGCAGCAGAATGTACAGCCTGCCGACGCCACGCAAATTGTCGCGGCTGGCATAACCATGGTCACCGCGGGAGATATCGGTCTCCCGGCGCCGGAAAGGGGCGGCAGCCAGAATGAAATCCTGGAGCCCGGCGCGCAGGCGGACCCCGTGCTGGCAAAGCTGGAGCAAAGCGCTCCGCTGGGGGCTGCCCCGGCTGGTCGGGTCGAGGAGCAAACGGCAGCGGATGGATCTGCTGCGGCAGATGCAGGCAAGAGGTCGATTCCGGTCTCTTCAGCAGCCGTAACGGAACGAGTAGCAGCCTCCGTACAAGAGCGAGTATCAGCAGTCGAAAGCGAGCGAGTCGTCCTGGCGAAAGCGGGCACGGCCGCAGATAACGGACCAGAACTGTCCCGGCTTTCGCCTATGCAGGCGGTACACGAGCAGCATCGAGCTTCGGCGTCGCAACAACCGGCGCAGACAGCAGCGCAACAACCGGCGCAGACAGCAGCGCAACAACCGGCGCAGACAGCAGCGCAGCAACCGGCGCAGACAGCAGCGCAGCAACCGGCGCAGACAAAAGCGCAGCAAGCTGTGATAGAGAAGACAGGCAGTGAGGCACAGCAAGATCGCGGTGCGGCTGTTCCGGGGACACGACAAACCGGTGCAACGGCAGAGGGGTTCGTAGCCATGCCGGTGGGGAGATCACCATTTCAGTCGGCGCTTGCAACGCCGGCCACCGAAGTGAAAGACGTGCCGGCAGAGCATGTTCCTGCCGCGACACCCATGGCCGTTGAGACCGCGTCGCAAGTCGCTACCTCTCAAGGCGGCGGCGCGATACTGGGAATGCAGGACGAGGCACAGCAGGCCGGAATCCGCACGGGCGCTACAGAAGGGGCGCAAAAAGAGCTCGCAGCTTCCGTTGAAAAGGGGCAAGCTCCGGCGGCAACCGAGTCGGCGAAACAGCAGCCGGTCCAGGTGGAGACCGCACGGGTCGAGCCGGCCCGGACGGAGACGACCCCGGATACCGCGCCGGTTCCCGACAGCGGTGCGCAGTCGCCTGCGGACAGAAAGGACGCGCGAGCAGCAGAGGGACCCCGCAGCACGGGCGCAGCAGAAAAAGGTGCGGTGGATCAGGCCGGAGTGACGCAGAAAGTGTCCACTGAGGAGGCTTCGGGTATTAAAACTGCATCGGCAAACGCAGCGGCGAAGTTCGTCCCCTCGCAGGGAGGTTCCGGCCAGCAAGGCTCCGGAGATGCAGACAAGAAGGGTCATCCGGAGCAGAAGGCACCGGGGAGTGAAACGACTCCGGTCCAACCGATGGGGGTAGGGGCACAGACCACGGTAGCCGAGGTGACGACCCAGCAGGAGGCGAAACCGGTGCAGCTGAAGGGCGCGCTGCACGAGAGCATCCTGTCACAGGTCAAGGATGGCGTGATCACCCATGACGGCAAGGGAAACGGCAAGATGAGCATCACGCTCAATCCCGGCGAACTGGGAGAACTCAAGATCCAGGTCCGGATGGAGGACAACCGGCTCAGGGTCGAGGTCCAGGCCGACAACCGGATGGTGAAGGATCTCCTTATGAGCAATCTTGACAGCCTGAAGGAGGCGCTCTCGGGCAAGAACTTTACCATGGAAGGGTTCGATGTCTCTACCGGCGGCGGTTTCAACAGCCCGCTATCGGAGGAAAGAGGAAACCCACGGCAGCAGTCGGGCTTCCGATCCGCCAGGGCCGGGGGGTACGCCACTCAGGACGAGAGGCGAGTCAACTATCTGACGGCGGACGTCAACAACCTGCTGGACGTGAGGTTCTAATTACAGGAGGTATGACAGATGATAACAACCGTGGGATCGGCAGCAGCAGGCAGTAGCGCAGCCGAAGCGGCAATGAAGCAGTCGACGGGGATGAACAAGGACGATTTCCTGAAATTGTTCGTGACCCAGCTGCAAAACCAGGATCCCTTGAACCCGCAGGACGGCACGCAGTTCATCGGCCAACTGGCCCAGTTGACACAGGTAGAGCAGGCATACAACACCAACACCAACCTGCAGAACATGCTGAACCAGGCGAGTAACAGCGCAACCCTCGCCGCCGTTTCCCTGATCGGAAAACAGGTCGAAGCCCCGGGCTCCCAGGTGAACCTCCAGGCCGGAACTCCCGCCTCGATCAACTTCAGCCTGGCCCAGGCAGCGGACCAGGTGACGGTATCGGTGCAGGACGGAAATGGCACCGTCGTTAAGACGCTGACCGCCGGTGCCAAGGGCGCCGGGGCAGGAAACGTAACCTGGGACGGCACCGACAACGCGGGAGCCAAGCTGGCGTCGGGGGCTTACACCTTCAGCATCAGCGCCATGGGTGCCAGCGGCAACAGCGTAGCCAGCACATCCCTGATCAAGGGGAAGGTGGACGGGGTCGATATGTCAGGGGCCACCCCGGTGCTCTCCATAGGCAGCGTCAAGCTGAGCCTCACCGACGTCACCTCGGTAAGCGGGGGGGTGTAGCATGATCGACAACAGCATCTTGTTTCCGCAGCCGATTCAGGCTCCGGTCAGGCCGAAAAACGCAGCAGTCCCGCCCGGCGCAAAACCGGCAGGCAACGATTCACCCTTCGCCAAGGTACTGGACGAGAAACTCCCGGGGCAGCCGGTACGGCTTTCCCAGCATGCCGTGGAGAGACTCAAGTCTCGCGGCATCACCCTTTCCGAGGCCGACATGAAGCAGTTGGCGGGAGCGGTGGACAGCGTGGCGCAAAAGGGGGGCAAGGAATCACTTATCATGATGGGAGACGCGGCCCTGGTGGTCAGCGTCAAAAATCGGACAGTAGTGACAGCGATGGACCGGCAGGGGATGAAAGGTAACGTTTTCACCAACATAGACTCGGCAGTCGTTTTTTAAACCAAACCAGGAACTTTTTCTTTATGGGCTGGCCCTCCAGGAGGAAGCCCGGGGACACCGACCGACAGAGGTGTCCCGCAACCAAAACGGACTAGGAGGCAACAAATGAGTGTTACATCCGCACTGTATACCGGCGTAAGTGGTCTTTTGAACAACGGCGAAGCGATGAACGTTATCGGCAACAACATCTCCAACGTGAACACTGTCGGTTTCAAGCAGGGGAGGACCCTGTTTTCGGACCTCCTCTCCCAGAACGTCGCCAACGATTCCCAGATCGGCAAGGGTGTGCAGCTGCAGGCGGTGCAGAATATCTTCACCCAGGGGACTTCCCAGAATTCCGAAAACGTGACCGACCTTACCATCCAGGGGAACAGCTTCTTCGCCCTCAAGGCCCCGACCTCGGCGGCCCCGGTCGCCAATCAATCTTCCGCGTTCTTGAGCCGCGCCGGCGCCTTCCAGGTCGACAACAGCCTGACCCTGGTGAACCCGGACGGCTACCAGGTGCTGGATACCTCCGGCAATCCGATCAAGTTCAGCAACAACGCCACCGGCATAGCCGCTGCGGTGACGGCCTTCAATACGGCTAACACGGCCGTTCTTGCCACCAGCGCACCTATCGTGGCAGATATAGCCACCGCCCAGACCGCGGTAACCGCCATGCCCGTCTCGGCCGCGCGGACTGCGGCTCAGGCCCTGGTAACCGCCGCAACGGCCGCCAACACCGCTGCCAATACCGCCAACAGCGCCTGCATCGCGGCTCCCACCGCGGCCAACGCCCTTTCGGTCAACAACGCGGTGGCGGCAGCCTTTGCCGCATTGCAGGCCGCCGCGACTGCCGCGGGGACCACGACTTCCGCCGCAACCACCACCGCTGTTGACACCGTGGCAGCCAGGCATGATTCCGTGACGGCGGAAACAGGAAAGGCGTTCGGCAAGATCATCGGGGTCGCCAGCAACGGTTTGATCAGCTACCTCGCCGCCGACGGCGTCACCCAGAACTACTACGACACGAGCGGCGCCGTTGGCAAGCCGATCACCGCCGCCAACGCGCTCACCGTTCAGAGAATTGCCGTGGTGAACGCGTCCGATCCCGGCGCCCTGTCCAAAGCGGGCGGTTCCCTTTACCAGACCAACGAGAAGGCAGGGGTTGCCACAACCGGCTTTTCCCTGGCCTCGAACAAGCCGAACGGCACCAGCGAGCAGATCCTTTCCAACAGCCTGGAGGGTAGCAACGTCGACATGGCGAGCGAGTTCGTCAAGATGATCGTCACCCAGCGGGCCTACTCCGCAAACTCCAAAACCATAACCACAGCCGACCAGATGACCCAGGAAGTGCTGGGCCTGATCCGCTAGCCATCCGGGGGCGCGGCCTAGCCGCGCCCCTTGGAGCAGTTGACTCCGGCTGACGTGCCGTCTAGATGCGGCACGTCAGTCTTCTGACACTGACTCCAAAGCTGACACAGGCGTCGGTTCCGCGGCAGCACGGCATCGGTCCCCCCAAGGGGCGACCGTCGGCGGGCGCCGACTTGCGTCCGCTCCGCTCCCCCTTCAGGGTCAAAATATTGACCCTGCCCCTTTTCCGGTGCCCCCCCGATCAAATCCCGAAAGCGGATCAAATTCTGCAACTCATCGGAACTCGAAGGTTTACTTCCCCAGTCGGCTCCTTTTTATCCTGCTGCGGCAACCTTATCGACGCCGCCGGCTCCTTCTGGCATTTCGGTTGCAAGGGTAGTCATTGCGAATGCCAAGCACTAGCAGGAAAAGGAGAGACCCGGTATGGCCGAACAGGCAAAGGCGCAGGATGCCCCACCCAAGGACAAAAAGAAACTCTTCATCATCATCGGCGCTGCGGTAGCGCTGCTAGCCATCGGCGGCGGGGCGATGTTCTTCCTCGGGGGGAGCAAGAGCGAGGCGAAGCCGGCGCACGGCGAGGCGAAGGTGGAGGCGAAGGCCGAGGGGGGGCACGGCGAGGCCAAGCCGGGCGAGGCTGCCATCGGCGTCTATCCCTTGGAGCCGTTCATCGTCAATATCTACGACGGCCAGGAGATCCGCTACCTGAAGCTGAAGGTGGAGTTCGAGCTGGCTAACGCGCAGGTGAAGCCCGAGCTGGACGCCAAGGTGGCGCCGCTTCGGGACGCCATCCTGATCCTGCTCACCACGAAGACGATGCAGGAGATCCAGGACCTGCAGGGAAAGAACCAGCTCAGGGAGCAGATTCTGGCAGCGGTGGGGAAGATAATCCCGCCGGGTAAGGTGACCAAGATCTATTTCACAGATTTCGTGGTGCAGTAAGGGTGCCCTCGATGGAGAAAATTCTCACCAAGGAAGAGATCGACGCACTCGTGGCGGCCGTTTTCGAGGGGACGCTGGTCCCCGAGAAGGAGCTCGCCAAGGGTGGGGTGCAAGCCGAGCAGTTCGACCTGCTCGACATAGAGGCGCACCGGGTCATTCCCAACCTGGACATCGTCTACGACGGTTTCATCCGCTACAACAGGGTCACCATGTCGAACCGGCTGGGGCGGATGGTGGAGATCAAGAAGGAGGAGGCGCGCCCCTTCAAGTTCGGGGAGTTCCTGAGCGTGCTCCCCTCCCCGGTCTGCCTTGCCATCTACAAGATGGACCCGCTCAAGGGGGCGGCGCTGATCGCCTTCGACAGCACCCTGGTGTTCACCATCGTGGACAGCATCCTGGGGGGGAGCGGCGTTTCCTCCGGGCAGGGGATGAACCGGCTCTTCACCTCGATCGAGCTCAGGCTGGTCGAGAAGATCGTCAAGGACGCGCTGGCGGACCTTGAGAAGGCGTGGGCGCCGCTTTGCCCGGTGAGCATGAACCTGCTCCGGCTGGAGATGAACCCGCGCCTGGTGAACATAGTTCCGCCGGAGTACCAGGTGGTGACCATGTCCATGAAGATTCAGATAGAGGAGACGGTGGGGAACATGATCCTCGCCATCCCCTTCATGACCATAGAGCCGATCCGGGACAAGCTCAAGCGCGGGGTGCAGATGGATATGATGGCGGTGGATCCCCTGTGGTCCTACCGGCTGTCGGAGGAACTTTTGGAGGCTCCGCTGGACGTTTCGGTGGAGATGGGGGGAGCGACCATTACGCTCTCCGAGCTCCTGGAACTTGGCCCGGGGGATACCGTCATGCTGGAATCGAGCGGCAAGGACGAGTTGGTGGTCAAGGTGGGCGGTGCCAAGAAGTTTTTGGGAATAGCAGGCGTAAGTGGGGGTAACAAGGCGGTGCAGATCAGCCGTGCCCTGCATGGAGGGGGTGAAGATTGAGTGAAAGGCTTGCGTTAGAGGATCAAAAGGAAGCTCCGCAGATGAAGAACCTGGATTTCATCATGGACATACCGCTGCAGCTCACCGTGGAACTTGGCAGGACCAAGCTCCTGGTGAAGGATGTGCTGCAGCTGAACCAGGGATCGGTGGTGGAGCTTACCAAGCTCGCGGGCGAGCCGCTGGACGTATTCGTCAATTCCAAACTGGTGGCGCGCGGCGAGGCGGTGGTGGTGAACGACAAGTTCGGCATCAGGCTGCTGGACATCGTGAGCCCGAACGAGAGGGTGGACAAGGTGCTATGAAAAAGCTACCGGTACTTTCAGCTGCAACGCTTCTCTTCCCCGCCGGCGCGGCGTTTGCCGGCGGGGGAGGTCCGGAGCTGGCCGGAGGGCTGGCGCAGATGGTCGGCTCCCTGATCCTGGTGATCGGGATCATCCTGATCCTCTACTACCTGGCGGGGCGCTTCATGAAAGTACCGCAGGGAGGGGGGGGCGGCTACATCCGGGTGGTCGAGACCAGGCATCTGGCCCCCAAGAAGTCGCTGCTGCTGGTGGAGGTGGGGGGGGAGTACCTGCTGTTGAGCAACAGCGGCGAGGGGATCAACCTCATTAAGAAAGTGGAGATGCTGGAGGAGATCGAGGTCGTGGACGAGCATGGTTATGCGACCCTGATCCCGTTCCAGCTCAGAAAGAAGCTGAAGGCGATAGCCGGGGAGATTCCCGCCGGTGTTACCCGCCTGGTTCAGCTCAGGAAAAGTGGTGGTTTTGCGTGAGACACAAAAAGAGTTTGGGCGCCCTGCTTCTGGCAGTCGCCTCCCTGATATTGGCAGCTAGCGCCGGCGCGGAACCGCTGGCGCTGCCGACGGTGAGCGTCGGGGTGGGAAAGGTATCGAAGCCCGCCGACGTGGCGGTGGTACTGCAGATCTTCTTCGCGATGACGGTGATCTCGCTGGCGCCCAGTCTCCTGATGATGACCACCTCATTTACGCGCATCGTGGTGGTACTCTCCTTCCTCCGCTCGGCACTGGGGACCCAGCAGGCCCCCTCCAACCAGATCGTGGTCGGGCTCTCCCTGTTTCTCACCTTCTTCATCATGGCGCCGGTCTGGCAGCAGATCAACACCCAGGCGCTGCAGCCCTACAAGGCGCAGACCATCACCCAGGAAGAGGCGCTCAAGCGGGGGGTGGCACCGGTCCGGAAGTTCATGCTCTCCCAGGTCCGGGAGAAGGACCTGGCCCTGTTCATCTCCCTCTCCAAGCTCCCCAGGCCCAGAAACGCCGACGACATCCCGACCATGACGCTGATCCCGGCCTACATGATCAGCGAGCTGAAGACCGCGTTCCAGATCGGCTTTCTGGTCTTCATCCCGTTTCTCGTGCTGGACATGGTGGTCGCCTCCGTGCTGATGTCGATGGGTATGATGATGCTGCCGCCGGTCATGATCTCGCTCCCCTTCAAGATTCTTCTCTTCGTGCTGGTCGATGGCTGGGGGCTGGTGATCGGGTCGCTGGTGAAGAGCTTCGGATAGAACCCGGCTTGATGGACTTTGTGGACTTTGTGGACTTAATGGACTTTGTGGACTTTGTGGACTTTGTGGACTTAATGGACTTAATGGACTTAATGGACCTCCACGGCACCTGATCTCGCACCTACGCCGGTCTTAATCTTAATCTTAATCTTAATCTTTACCTTTACCTTTACCTTTACCTTTACCTTTACCTTTACCTGGAGTTCCTATGACACCCGAACTGGTCGTTCAGCTGGGGAGAAGAAGCTTCGAGGCGGTGCTGCTGCTCTCGGCGCCGCTTCTGATCTGCGCCCTCGTGGTGGGCCTGCTGATCAGTATCTTCCAGGCGGTCACCTCCATAAACGAGGCGACTCTCGCCTTTGCACCGAAAATCGCCGCGGTGATGATCGCCATGGTCGTCTTCTTCCCCTGGATGATGATGTACATGAGCGACTTCACCCGCGAGATCTACGGGATGATCGCTAACATGAGACATTAGCGTGTTCGAGGCCCTGCCGCTCTCCAGCCTGGACGACCTGATCCCCTTCGCCCTGGTCCTCGCCCGGGTAGCGGGGCTCTTCGCCGCCATCCCGATGTTCGGGAGCCGGATCGTCCCTGCCCGGGTCAAGGCTCCGCTGATCTTCGCCCTGGCGCTGCTCATCTTCCCGATGGTGCGGCCGGCGGTCATTCCCGCCGCCGGGGACGCCATCTCGCTGATCCTGCTTGTGATCCGGGAGACGCTGATCGGACTCACCCTAAGCCTCCTCTCCCAGTTCGTCTTCACAGCAGTCGAGTTCTGCGGCCAGCAGGTCGGCTCCCAGATGGGTATCGCCATGGCCGCCATGTTCGACCCGAACACCCAGGTGAACGTGCCGACCATGGCGATGTTCCAGGGTGCGCTGGCAACCCTGGTGTTCCTGGCCCTGGGGGTGCACCACTTCTTCATTGCCGGCATCGTCGAAAGCTACCAGATCATCCCGCTCGGTGCCTGGCATACCAGCCCCGGGCTCTTCAAGTTCCTGATCGACAGCAGTTCCGGCATCTTCATCGTCGCGATCAAGCTGTCGGCTCCGGTCGCGGTGGCGCTGCTCGCCACCAGCGTGGCGCTCGGCATCGTCGCCCGCAGCTTCCCCGCCATGAACGTCTTCATGGTTAGCATGCCGCTCAACATCGGGGTCGGCTTCCTGATCCTCGGATTGTCGCTCCCGGTCTTCGTGCGCGTCCTGCAGAGCGCCTTCGGAGGAATGGTGGGACAGATGAAGCTCCTCTTCAGGCTGCTCGCCTAGGTAACGCCATGTCCGAAGACAAACATTCCAAAACAGAAAAACCGACCGGCAAGAAGATCTCCGACGCCAAGAGCAAGGGGAGCGTCCCGCGCAGCAAGGAGATGACCTCGGCCATTACCCTGATCTGCGCCATGATCGCCCTCTACGCCAGCTCCGGCATGATCTTGTCCACCATGAAGCGCAGCATGCGCGACATCTTCGGGGGGCTTGCCACCATAGACATCACCTACGCCGGTCTGCACACCCTGATGATCAAGCAGTTCGGCTACATAGCGGTGATGCTGGCGCCGTTCATCCTGATCGTGATCGCGGCCGGCGTGGCGGTGGAGGTGAGCCAGGGTGGGGTGGTTATCAGCTCGGAGAAGCTGAAGTTCGACCTCGGCAAGCTCAATCCCGTGCAGGGGGTGAGCCGGCTTTTCAACAAGGATTCGGTCTTCGAGGTTGCCAAGTCGTTCATGAAGATGGGGATCGTAGGCTACATGGCGTACCAGATCCTGGCCGAGGAGATGGACGCCATCATCTTCCTGGTGGACCAGGATCTGCAGGGGATACTGGAATTCATCGGGCACATCGCCTTCAAGATGGTGCTGCACACCTGCGGCGTGCTGATCGTGCTGGCGGTGCTCGACCTGGCCTTCGTGAAGTGGCGCTTCCTGGACAACCTGAAGATGACCAAGCAGGAGGTGAAGGACGAGAACAAGAACTCCGAGGGGGACCCGGCGGTCAAGGCGAAGCTGAAGCAGAAGCAGTTTCAGATGGCGCGCAGGCGGATGCGGCAGATCATTCCGACTGCGGACGTCGTGGTGACCAACCCGACCCACTACGCGGTGGCACTGAAGTACGACCGGTTCCGGATGGGTGCGCCGGTGGTCCTGTTCAAGGGGGTCGACCAGATGGCGCTGCAGATAAAGATCGTGGCGCGGGAGAGCAACATCACCCTGGTGGAGAACCGGTTCCTGGCGCGGGAGCTCTACAGCCAGGTGGAGGAAGGCGGCGAGATCCCCGAGGGACTCTACGCCGCGGTAGCGGAGATCCTCGCCTACGTCTACGGCCTCAAAAGATAGTCTTTCACCCCCAAAGTATCAGCCCCGGATCGTATACCGTCCCGAGCTCGGGGTGGCGCGGCATCACCCTCAGCATGAAGCCGTGGCGCCCGCAGAACCGGCACTCCAGTTCGCCGCCGAAATGGCCGCTGCGCTCCGGATCTTCGGCAGGCACCAGCGGAACCATCTCGCCTCCCATTATGGTGCCGCGGGAGTCGAGCACCCCGAAGTAGACCTCCACCGCGATCTCGGAAATCGGTATCTGCCCGGGCGTGATGCGCACCTTGATGGGAAGCCTCTCCCCGACCGTTACCTCCCGGTCCGTCTCGGCCTCCACGGAGTCGATGGAGAGCTGTCCCCAGAGCCCGTGCAGCCGCTCCTTCCAGCGCGCCAGTTCCACGGCGAGCCTCAAGTCGTCCCGGTTCAGCCTCTCCCAGTGCTCGTAGGCCGGGATGTAGCAGCGCTTGGCATATTCCTGCACCATGCGGTCCGTGCTGAACACGGGGCAGAGCGTCTGCAGCGACGTCTTCATGAACGCTATCCACCCCCGGGGTATCCCGTCGCCGTCCCGGTTGTAGAAAAGCGGCACGATTTCCTTTTCCAGCAGGTCGTAGATGGCACGGCTCTCCACCTCGTTCTGGTACCCCAGGTCGTCGTAAATCTCCCCCCGCCCGATGGCCCAGCCGTTGTTGCCCCGGTAACCCTCGCACCACCAGCCGTCCAGGACGCTCAGGTTCAGCCCGCCGTTGAAGGCGACCTTCATGCCGCTGGTGCCGCTCGCCTCCTGGGGCCTGAGCGGGGTGTTGAGCCAGACGTCCACCCCCTGGACCAGGTGCCTGGCCACCGAGATGTCGTAGTCCTCGAGAAAGACGATGCGGCGCCGGAAGTGCTCCTGGCGCGAAACCTGTACGATCTGCCGGATCAGTTCCTTCCCCTGGTGGTCGGCGGGATGCGCCTTGCCGGCAAAGACGATCTGCACCGGCCGATCCTGGTGGTTCAGGATGGCGGCGAGCCTTTCCTTGTCCTGCAACAGGAGCGTCCCCCGCTTGTAGGTCGCGAACCGGCGGGCAAAGCCTATGGTGAGTATCTCCGGGTCGAGCACCTCGGAGGCGAGCGCGATCTCCTTGGCGCTGGCGTCGAGCTGACTCAGCTGTCCCTTGAGGCTCCTGCGCGCGTAGTCCACCAGCCGGGCGGTTCCCCTTCGGTGGGTGCGCCACAGCTCGGCGTCCGGGATGCGCGACACCTTGCGCCAGAGCAGCTCCGAGCTTTGCTCCTCGAGCCAGCGGGTCCCCAGGTAGCGGATCAAAAGGCCGGTCATCTCGTGGGAGAGCCAGCTTTTCTGGTGCACGCCGTTGGTGATGGAGGTAAGCGGCAGCTGCTCCTCGGGGAGGTCGGGCCAGACATCGGCCCACATCCTGCGCGACACCTCGCCGTGCAGCTCGCTCACGCCGTTTGAATGGGAGGAGAGTTTCATGGCGAGCACGGCCATGCAGAAGCTCTCGTTGCCGCGCCTCGGGTACTGCATGCCGAGCGCCATGAATTCGTCCCGGGAGAGTCCCAGGCAGCGATAGTAGTGACCGAGGTACTTCTCCAGGAGGTCCGGGGGGAAGTGGTCGATGCCGGCCTCGACCGGGGTGTGGGTGGTGAAGACATTCCCCCCCCGGACCGCTTCCAGCGCCTCGCTGAAGCTGAGCTTGTTCTCCTCCATCAGGATCCGGATCCGCTCCAGCGCCAGAAACGCCGCATGTCCCTCGTTCATGTGGCAGACGTTGGGCTCCATGTCGAGACGCCTGAGCGCCCTGATGCCGCCGATGGAGAGCAGGATCTCCTGCCTGATCCTCATCTCCTGGTCGCCGCCGTAGAGCCTGGTGGTGATCTCCCGGTCCGCCGGCGCGTTCTCCTCGAGGTTGGTGTCCAGGAGCAGGAGCCGCACCCTTCCCACCTGCACCCGCCAGACCTGCAGCTTGATGCTCCGCCCGGCGAAGTCGAGCTCCAGGAGGATCGGCCTCCCGGTGCCGTCCTTCTCCAGATGCAGCGGCAGGTTGTAGAAGTTGTTCTCCGGGTAGATCTCCTGCTGCCAACCCTCCAGGTTCAGGTACTGGCGGAAATACCCCTGCCGGTACAAAAGCCCCACGCCGACCAGCGGCAGCCCCAGATCGCTGGCCGACTTCAGGTGATCGCCGGCCAGGATACCGAGGCCGCCGGAATAGATGGGTAGCGATTCGTGCAGGCCGAACTCCATAGAGAAGTAGGCGATGCGCGTCCCGGGGTTGCCGTGGCGCTCGTACCAGGTCCGGGAGGCGAGATACTCCTGGAGCCTCTCCTCCACCTGGGACAGATGGGACATGAACCCCTCGTCCGCCATCAGGCTCTCCAGCGTGGCCTGCTGCAGGTTCCCCAGCATCTCCATGGGGTTATGCCGGGTGAGCCTCCAAAGCTCCGGGTCGAGCCGCTTGAAAAGGGCGATCGCTTCCGGCTCCCAGCTCCACCAGAGGTTGCAGGCGATACGCTGCAGCCCCGCGAGTTCCTTGGGGAGCGAAGGGACCACGATGAATCTGTGTAGCGTCGTGCTGAGGTTCATGCCGCACTCCTGGCTACTCCGGCTTGCCGATGCCGAACTTCTCCAGCCGGTATTGTAGCGTCTTGTAGCTCATGCCGAGCAGTGGCGCCGCCTTGCTGATCACCCACTCCGCCCTCTGCATCGCCTTGATGATGAGGTCGCGTTCCAGTTCGTCGATGCAGATCCCCTGCGCGGGGAACTCGAAGGGGAGGCTTCCCGCCAGGGTCGCCTCGTGGTGCACCTCTGCCGGCAGGTCCTCGGGCTGGATGCAGTCGCTCTCGGCCATCAGCACGCCGCGCTCGATGACCGACTCCAGCTGCCGCACGTTGCCGGGCCAGCCGTACTCGAGGAGGATCTTCAGGGCGGGCTTGCCGATCCCCCTGAGGGCGATGCCGCAGGAGGCGCTGTACTTCTTCAGGAAGAAGTTGGCCAGGGTGACGATGTCGTTTCCCCTCTCGCGCAGGGGGGGGAGGGTGATCCTGATCACGTTCAGCCGGTAGAAGAGGTCCTCGCGGAAGGAGCCCCGCTTGGTCTCCTGCTCCAGGTCCTTGTTGGTGGCGGAGATGATCCTGACGTCGACCGGGATGTTGAGCTTCCCCCCGACCCTCCTGATCTCCTTTTCCTGGATGGTGCGCAGCAGCTTGGCCTGCATGGCGGTGTTCATCTCGCCGATTTCATCCAGGAAGACCGTTCCCCCCTCGGCGGCCTCGAAGATCCCGATCTCCCGGCTCCCGGCGCCGGTGAAGGACCCCTTCTCGTGGCCGAACAGCTCGCTCTCGATCAGGGAGTCCGGGATCGCCGCGCAGTTGATGGCGAAGAAGGCCTTCTCCTTGCGGGGGCTGCCGTCGTGGATGGCGCGCGCCACCAGCTCCTTGCCGGTCCCCGATTCCCCGTAGATCAGCACGGTGGTCGAGGTGGGGGCGATCTTGTTGATCATCCGGACCACCTCCAGCATCTTCGGGTGCTCGCCGATCATGCTGGGAAGCGCACGGCTCTCGGCGAGCTTTTTGTGCAGCACCCTGTTTTCCTTGAGGAGCATGAGGTGCGCGAAGGCGCGCTGCAGGGTGAGGATCAGGTCGTCGCGCTCCAGAGGCTTCTCCAGGTAGTCGAAAGCCCCCTTCTTCATCGCCTCCACCGCCGAGTCGATGGTGCCGTGGGCGGTCATCATCACCACGCACTGCGAGGGGTTTTCCGAGAGCGCCCGCTCCATGAGCTCCATGCCGGACATCCCCTGCATCTTCAGGTCGGTGAGGAGCAGGTCGAACTCCGCGTGCTCCAGCGCCTCCAGCGCCTCCCTGGCCCCGGGCACCGCCAGGACGCGGTACCCCTCCTTGCCCAGAATGGCGGAAAGGATGTCGCGCTGCCCTTTTTCGTCGTCTATGATCAGGATGCTGCCGGTCATGCTGCGCTCCAGTGGTGAAACAGGTGAAAAACAGGTAAAGGTAAAGGTGAAAAGCAGGTAAAGGTAAAGGTGAAAAACAGGTAAAGATTAAGATTAAGCGGAGGAGCGCTCCCCCGGAAATCACATCGGATGCAGATAAGGTCCGTATCGGCTTGTCAGCTCGATGCAGATAAGGTCGCGTATCGGCTCCCCCCTTTGAAAAAGGGGGGTTGGGGGTGATTTAGCCCCCGGTAGGCTGGCGAACCATGTTCCCCCCAAGGCTACCCCGCGCTCAGCCCAGCGGGAGGTTCACCGTGAAGGTGGTCCCCTCGCCTTTGCGGCTTTTCACTTCCAGGCTGCCACCGTGCTCCTTGACGATCCGCTCGGTAATGGCGAGCCCCAGCCCGATCCCCGCCTCCTTGGTGGTGAAATAGGGCTGGAACACCTTCTCCAGGTCCTGCGGCTCGATCCCCACCCCCTGGTCGCTGAAGGTCAGGTGCAACGCCCCCGCCTCCCGGTCCAGGTTCGCCCCCAGCGTGATCCTCCCGCCGTCGGGCATCGACTGGGCGCCGTTGGTGATGAAGTTGCACAGGCAGTTGCGCATCAGTTCGGGATCGACCAGCATCGAAGGCAGGTCGTCGGGGATGTCCCGGAGCACCTCGATGCGCTGCTCCTTCAGCCTGTCCTGCATGATCGGCATCGCCTTGTCGATCAGCTCCCGGTAGCTTATCTGCTGCAGCCGCAGCTTGAGCGGCCGGCCGTAGTTCATGAAATTGAGCACCATGTAGTTGGCCTTGCGCACCTCTTCCTTGATGTTGTTCGCGATCGACTCGAGTTCCCCTCCTTTTTCAGGACAGGAGGGGAGCAGCTCGCTCTTCAGGTGGTCGATGGCCAGGCTGATGTAATTCAGGGGATTTCTGATCTCGTGGGCGATGCCGGCCGCCAGCTGCCCCACCTTCGAGAGGTGCTCCGCCTCGTAGAGCCTTTTTTCCAGCAGTTCCTTTTCCTTGAGCTTCTCCACCAGCTCGTTCAGGTTTTCAGCCAGCTCCCCTATCTCGTCGCCGCTCTTCGCGTGGAAGGTGACGCTCAGATCCCCAGCCGAGACGTTCTTCACCCCGGTGGCCAGCCGGTGGATCGGGGAGGTGTACTTGCGGGCCAGGAAGATGGTGACGAACATGCCGATCAGGAAGACGACGCTGGTGGCCGCCAGCCGCTTGACGAAGTTGGCGTGCTGGATGTCCCGGATGTTGTCCAGAAGCAGGTTCACCTGCACGTAGCCCAGCTGCTCATCGCCGACGATCACCGGAACCACCAGGTCGTAAGGCTTGAGCGAGGAGCCGGAGCCCCCCTGCCGGCGCGAGGCCTTCAACCCCTTCTCCAGCTTCTTGATCTCCTGCTTCTTGCCGACCCGGGCCGGGTCGGAGGAGTTGATGATCTCGCCATCGTTGTTGATGATGTTGATCTCGTTGACCCCCCTGTTCCTTGCCTCCTGCAGGTACTCCATGAGACGGGACGATTCCGCCTCGGTCTCCGAGGTGAGGTCCTCGACGCTCAGCTGGATCGCCTTCGACACCACCGTGGAACTCTCCTGGATCTCCTCCACCAGATCGTTCTGGCTGAACTGGTTCAGGACGAACAGGATCAGCATGGCGATGACCAGCATCGTGAGCATGATCATCACCAGCTTGGTATTGAGTCTCATTGCTGCGACCTTCTTCCGGATGAATTTGCGCTAATCAGCTCGAAGTTTGCAAGTATACAACAGCGTCGACTGCTAGACAAGATGTATGTCCTGCCCGCGGCTGCGCCGCCAGTCCGGGGCGGATTAATCCGCTTCCATTAGTGGGGATTAGCTGCTAAGATGCCGGTCGGTTGTGCTTTGGTCATGACAAATGGGGGGGGAGGGTTGTGGGATGAACTACATCGTCGACAGGATTCCCGGCAATGTGAGGATCGATCCGGATGCCGGAGGGCAGGAGCGCCAGCGCAAGCGTGAGAAGCCGGCGCACAAAAACGATGCCGGGGACAGCGTCAGTATCTCCGACGAGGCGAGAAGGCGCAGTGCCCAGGGGGACGGGAGCGACCCCCGGGAGCCCGGCGAGTGAGCATCAGCTGGTAAAGAGCGCCCTGTCCTTTTCGAAGGCGGTGCCGAAAGTCTCCAGCATCGCGTTCGCCTTCAGCTCGGAGAGCTTCAGCACCTGCCCCGCTTTGGAACCGGCCAGGTCGATCCCTTCCCGGGGCTCCCTTACCCCGATCCCGAGCTTCAGGCAGAAGTGGTCGGCCAGGGCGGTGACTGCGGTAAGGTTCACCAGGGGCGGGGCGTCCAGGGTGTCGAAATCCAGCCTGTGGTGCTGCAGGATCGCCACGGTCAGGGCCTCCGGGAAGTTCCATTTCTTGATCACGTAGGCACCCACCTCGTCATGGCTGAACGGATAGACGCTCCGCTCGGCCTCTCCGAAGGAAATTCCCTCGTTGTAGCAGTGCTGCATCACCTCCTGAAACTTGGCCCGATCCAGCGTATTCATGATGATCTTGCCGATATCGTGGAACAGGCCGGCCAGGAACGCCTCCTCCTCGTTGGCGGCGCGGGTCTGGCTGGCGATGATCCTGGCAGCGAGCCCTGCGGCGAAGGAATGCTCCCAGAGCATCTTTTCGGTCAGGCCGTACGGTTTGTAGACCTGCTTCAGGGACGCGGCGACCACCAGGCTGCGCAGGGTACTGAAGCCCAGGACCACGATGGCGCTGGAGAGGGTCTGGATCTGCCTGCGGCAGCCGTAAAACGAGGAGTTGGAGATCTTCAGGACGCGAGCGGCGACCGCGGGGTCGGATGCTACGATCTTGGCGAGTTCTTCCGCCGTGGCGGTCTCGCTTTCGATGAGCTGCATCACCTTGATCGCTACCACCGGGATGGTCGGCAGGTCGGCCGCCGTCATGATGGCTGTTTCAAGTTCTTTATTCATGTTTTTATATCCTTGTTTCAAATGCACGGGTAGCGCGCAGGATCAAGATATACCAGATCGTTACCTTTAATCAAGCGGGGATTTAATGATTGAAAGGGTGCACGGGGCGGGCTATACTGGCCCAAAAAAGGGAACGGGTTTTCACATTGATAGTAAAAAGTACCGAATTCATTAAAAGCGCCACCAAGCCCGCTCATTACCCGGAAGGGGATCTGCCGGAGATCGCCTTCGCGGGGCGCTCCAACGTCGGGAAATCGTCCCTGGTCAACGTGCTGGTGAACAGGAAGAACCTGGTCCGCACCAGTTCGACGCCGGGGCGCACCCAGCTGATCAATTTCTTCCAGGTGAACGACAACTTCATGCTGGTCGACCTGCCGGGGTACGGCTACGCCAAGGTCCCCCTGGCGGTAAAGAAGGACTGGCGGCCGATGATGGAGACCTACCTCTCCAAGAGGAGGAACCTGCGCGGGGTGGTGCTGATCCTCGACATCCGCCGGACCCCGGTTGAGGAGGACCTGCAGATGCTGGCCTGGCTGCGCGCCTTCTCGATTCCCCCCATCATCGTGGTCACCAAGTGCGACAAGCTCTCCAAGAACGAGCGTGCCAAGCAGAGCGCCATCATCATGGCGCGTCTGGGGCTGGAAAAGTCCGATCTGAACTTCTTCTCCGCCCTCTCCAGGGAGGGGAAGGACGGCATCTGGGCGCGCATCGACGCCCTTTTGGAGGCCGCCTCCGCCGAAGCCGCCGTGGTTGCCGGGCCTCCCCTGCAGGTTATTGATTGACATTAGCGGTTGCCTCTGTTAAAAACCTGTTTCAACTATAGATAGTTATCGTCCGGGTGCCCCGAGAGGGGTTAAAAGGGAAGAGGGTGGAAATCCCTCGCTGTCCCGCAACTGTGAACGGTTATGAAAGCCGCAACAACGCCACTGATAGCATCGGGAAGGCGCGGTGAGTAAGTAGACCCGTGAGTCAGGAAACCTGCCAGGATGAATGCTTAATTGGAACCTCCGTGGTAGAGGGGCTAAAGCCAGAATCGTATCTTTTTTCCGACTTTTGACCCCCCTTCCACTGGAAGGGGGGTTTTTTCGTGTCCAAAGTGATCCTGGTGACGGGGGGGGCGCGCAGCGGCAAGAGCCGTTTCGCGGAGCGGCTGGCCGAGGGGTTTGCCCCGATGCGCGGCTATCTGGCGACCGGGGAGCCGGGGGATGCCGAGATGGCCGAGCGGATCGCGCGCCATCGCGGCAGGCGCGGCAGCGAATGGCAGACCGTGGAGGAGCCGCTGGAGGTGACCGGCGCCGTGCTCCGCAACGACGGGCGCTTCAGCGTCTTGCTGGTCGACTGCGTCACGCTTTGGCTGTCCAACCTGCTGTTCCGGGGGGAAGGGGGCGCCGAAGCGGCGCTGCTGCGGGTCGCCGAATTCACGGCAAGCTTTGCCGCCCTGAAGACCCCGCTCATCATGGTCACCAACGAGGTCGGCATGGGGATCGTGCCGGAACATCCGCTGGCCAGGAGCTTCAGGGATCTCGCGGGCGAGGCGAACGAGATGATCGCGGCCCGGGCCGACGAGGTGTACGTCACCATTTCCGGGTTGCCGCTGAAGCTGAAAGGGTGAAGCAAATAAAATACAGGGAGTCACCATGGAACTGTTAGACAGGACGCTGGCGAAGATCCAGCCGGTAGACGACGGGTTCATCGCGAAGGCGCAGGCGAAGCTGGACAACAAGACCAAGCCGCTCGGCTCCCTGGGGCGCCTGGAGGAGTTGGCCCGCAGGTTTGCCGCCATCACCGAGACCCTTGCCCCCGAAGCCGGGAAGAAGGTGATCTTCACCTTCGCCGGTGATCACGGCATCGTGGAGGAGGGGATCTCCGCATTCCCGAAGGAAGTGACCCCGCAGATGGTGCTCAACTTCCTGCGCGGCGGCGCCGGGGTCAACGTGCTGGCGCGCCACGTCGGAGCCGAGGTGCGGGTGGTGGACGTCGGGGTGGATTTCGACTTCGACCCCTCCCCGGGGCTGATCATCCGCAAGATCGCCAGGGGGACGCGCAATTTCGCCAAGGAAAGCGCCATGACCCGGGAGGAGGCGGTCGCCGCCATCGAGGTCGGGATCGCCCTGGCGGAGCAGGCCAAGGAAGAGGGGATCGCCATGATCGGCACCGGCGAGATGGGGATCGGCAACACGACCCCCTCCTCGGCGATCATCGCCGCCATCTCCGGCTGCACGGTCCGCGAGGTCACCCACCGCGGCACCGGCATCAACGATCTGGCGCTGGAGCACAAGATATCGGTGATCGAGGCGGGGCTTCTCCTGAACCGCCCCGACCCCGAGGACCCGCTCGACGTGCTCACCAAGGTCGGGGGGCTCGAAATCGCCGGGATTGCCGGGCTGGTGCTGGGAGCCGCTGCCAACCGGATACCGGTGGTCGTGGACGGTTTCATCTCCACCGCCGGCGCCCTGATCGCATCCGAGATGCACCCGCACGTGAGGGACTACATCTTCGCGGCACACAACTCGGTGGAGATCGGGCACCGGATGATGCTGGAGCGGATCGGTGCCCAGCCGATACTCGACCTGCAGCTGCGGCTAGGGGAGGGGACCGGCGCGGCACTCGCCATGGGTCTCATCGAGGCCGGGGTCAAGGTGCTGAACGAGATGGCGACCTTCGCCGAGGCCGGGGTGGCCGAGGGGTAGGGCGGTGGCATCAGGGGGGTAACGCAGCATGAGACTGTTCCTCATCGCGTTCCAGTTCCTCACCATCGTCCCGCTCCCTGGCACGGTGCGCTGCGAGGAGGAGGACCTGGGGCGCTCCATGACCTTCTTCCCGCTGGTGGGGCTCGCCATCGGGGCGCTTCTGGCCGGCGCCGATTTCCTGCTGGCGCCGCTGCTGCCTCGCGGCGTGGCCGACCTGGTCCTGGTCGCGCTCCTGAGCGTGGTGACCGGGGGGCTCCACCTGGACGGGCTTTCCGATGTCTGCGACGGGCTGGCAGCGCGTGGATCGCGGGAGCGTTTTCTCGACGTGATGAAGGATCCCCGGGTGGGGGCGGTGGGGGCGGTCGCCCTCGTGCTGGGGCTCGGCCTCAAGTACCAGGCGCTTCTTGCCGTGCCGCTTCAGTACAAGCGTGAGGTGCTGCTTTTCTTTCCGCTCGTGGCGCGCTTTGCCCAGGTGCAGATGACCGTGGGGGCGAAAAGGGCTCGGAGCGACGGCCTCGGTTCCGTCTTCGTCGGCGGCGCCGGGCTCACCCAGTTCGTATTGTCCTGCATCTTCACCCTGGCGGCCGCCTATGGGCTCCTCGGCGTGAACGGGCTTTACTGCAGCGTGCTCCTCTACCTGCTCACCTGGGGCATCAAGCTCTGGTCCCACCGGAGGCTGGGCGGCATCACGGGAGACCTGATCGGCTGCGCCAGCGAACTGAACGAGATTTTTTGCCTGCTGTTTCTGCTGGCGCTGCTGCGTCAGGGGGCAGGCTTTACAGGAGCAATTCCGTGACCGAAAAAACCCGTATCCATCTGATCCGGCACGGCGAGGTGGAAGGCGCCAATCGCTACAACGGCCACAGCGACGTAGAGCTGACGGCACGCGGGGTGGAGCAGTACCACGAGTTGAAGCCGCGTCTGGACGCCGACCGGATCAGCGCCTGCTATACCAGCGACCTGTCCCGGACCGTGCGCGGCGGCGCGATCCTCGGCCCGTACCTGGGTGTGGAGCCGGTCAAGGTGCCGGAACTTCGTGAGCTTAACTGCGGCGAGTGGCAGGGGCTTTCGCTCGCCGAGATCCAGGCGAGCCGTCCGGACCAGTGGGCCGCGCGGCTGGCAGACCTGGTGAATTTCCGCGCACCCGGCGGAGAGAGTCTCAGCGACCTTGTGGCCAGGGTGCTGCCGGCGCTGGCCGGTATCGTTGCCCGGCACCGGGGCGAGGAAGTCCTGGTGGTGGCCCACGGCGGGGTGAACCGCGTCATTCTGATGGATGCCATCGGGGCGCCGACCTCGTCCCTGTTCAGCATCGAGCAGCGTTACTGCTGTATGAACATCATCGATTATTATGCCGACGGCAACGCGGTGGTGAAGCTTGTCAACGGCTGACGGGGGGCGCGACTCTTTCATGAAGCGGATCGTCATCGCAGCGCCGCACAGCGGCTCCGGCAAGACCACCCTCACCCTCGGCATCATGGCCGCCCTGAAGAGTCGCGGTCTGAGCGTCGCCCCGTTCAAGGTGGGTCCCGACTTCATCGATCCCGGCTATCACAGGGTGGTGACCGGCACCCCTTCCGTCAATCTGGACGGCTGGATCTGCGCTCCCGGGTTCGTCCGCGCCAGCTTTGCCCATCACGCGGCGGGGGCGGATATCGCCGTCATCGAGGGGGTCATGGGGCTGTTCGACGGGATCGACGGGGTTTCCGAGGCGGGGAGCACGGCCGAGATCGCCAAGCTGTTGGGTGCCCCGGTGATCCTGGTTGTGGACGCGCGCAGTCAGGCGAGAAGCGCCGCAGCGCTCGTGCACGGCTTCGCCTCATTCGACCCCGGTGTCCGGCTGGCAGGTGTCATCTTCAACAACGTGGCCAGCCCCAACCATGAGCGGGTTTTGCGCGAGGCGCTGGCCGCCGGCTGTCCGAAGGTGGCGTTGCTAGGCTGCGTCCCCAGGGATGCAGCGCTGGCCATACCGTCACGTCACCTGGGTCTGTTGACCGCCGAAGAAAACCCCCTCTCCGAGGGTTTCGTCGAGCATCTAGCCCGGGTAATCGACCGGCACCTGGATCTGGCAGCCATCCTCGATCTGGACGAAAGCGAGCAGGTCCACCAAGTCCACCAAGTCCATAAAGTCCATAAAGTCCATAAAGTCCACAGCGTCCATGAGCCCAAAGCCGAGCCCACCGTCCCCGTTCCAGACTCCGCCGCCCCCCCGGTCAAGATCGCGGTGGCGCGCGACGCCGCCTTCTGCTTTGTCTACCAGGACAACCTGCGGCTCTTGAGGGAGAGCGGGGCGGAGCTCTGCTGCTTCTCGCCTCTGCAGGACCAGGCGCTTCCCGCCGGGATCTCCGGGGTCTATCTCCCCGGGGGGTACCCGGAGCTTTTCGCCGAAAAGCTCGCCGGCAACCACCGGCTCAAGGAGGAGATCCGCGGGGTCGTAGAGGCGGGGATGCCGGTCTACGCCGAGTGCGGCGGCTTCATCTATCTCACTGGCGGGGTCGCGTCCGACCAAGACGTGGCGCACCCCCTGGTCGGCATCTTCCCGGTCCGGACCCGCATGCTGCCGCGCCGAAAGGCGCTCGGCTACCGCGAGGTCGAGCTTCTTGCGGAGAGCGTGATCGGAGCCAAAGGGACCATCGCCCGTGGACACGAATTTCATTATTCCGAGATGGAGGAGATGCCTGCCGGGATCGAACGGCTCTACGCGGTCAGCAGGAAAGGCGTCGCTCTGGAACCAGAGGGATACCGTTACAAAAACTGCCTCGCCTCCTACATCCATCTTCACTTCGGCAGCTCACCGGCGATGGCAGACAGCTTTGTGGGACACTGCAGGGCATACAGAAAAGGGAGTCTCACATGAAAACACAGATTGAACTGGCACGCGAAGGGGTTACCACCCCGCAGATGGCAACGGTCGCAGCGGACGAGGGGGTAACGCCCGAGTACGTGCGGCAGAAGGTGGCCGAGGGGCGCATCGTCATCCCCTGGAACCGGATCAGGAACCCGAAGGTGGCCGGTATCGGCGAGGGGATGAGGACCAAGGTGAACGCCTCCATCGGGACCTCGTCCGACATCATCGACTACGCGGCCGAGGTGCGCAAGGGTCTTGCCGCAGCCGAGTCCGGAGCCGATACCCTGATGGAGCTCTCGGTCGGCGGCGACCTGGACCGGGTGCGTCGCGAGGTGATCGCGGCGGTCGATCTGCCGGTCGGCAACGTTCCGCTCTACCAGGCATTCTGCGAGGCGGCGCGCAAGTACGGCGATCCCAACAAGCTCGACGACGAGATGCTTTTCGACATCATCGAAAGGCAGTGCGCGGACGGCATGTCCTTCATGGCGGTGCACTGCGGCATCAACCTCTACACCCTGGAGCGCCTGAGAAAGCAGGGGTACCGCTACGGCGGCCTGGTCTCCAAGGGGGGGGTCAGCATGGCCGCCTGGATGATCGCCAACGGCAGGGAGAACCCGCTCTACGAGAAGTTCGACCGGGTGGTCGAGATCCTGAAACGCTACGACACGGTCCTCTCCCTAGGCAACGGGCTGCGCGCCGGCGCCATCCATGATTCCAGCGACCGCGCCCAGATCCAGGAACTGCTGATCAACTGCGAGCTCGCCGAGATCGGACGCGAGATGGGATGCCAGATGCTGGTGGAGGGGCCCGGGCACGTGCCGCTCGACGAGATCGAGGGGAACATCAAGCTGCAAAAGAGGATGAGCGGCGGCGCCCCCTACTACATGCTCGGCCCGATCGCGACCGACGTGGCGCCCGGCTTCGACCATATCACGGCGGCCATCGGCGCCGCGCAGTCCTCGCGCTACGGCGCCGACCTCATCTGCTACATCACCCCCGCAGAGCACCTGGCGCTTCCCAATGAGGAGGACGTCCGGCTCGGCGTGAAGGCGGCCAAGATCGCAGCCTACATCGGCGACATGAACAAGTATCCCGAGAAGGGGCGCCAGCGCGACAAGGAGATGAGCAAGGCGAGAAGGGATCTGGACTGGCAGCGGCAGTTCGAGCTCGCCCTCTACCCCGAGGACGCCAAGGCGATCAGGGGGAGCCGGACCCCCGAGGACGAGAAGACCTGCACCATGTGCGGTGACTTCTGCGCCTCCCGCGGCGCCGGGAAGATCTTCTCCTGCGACCTGCGCGGTGACAAGATCTGATGGCAAGGATACTGTTTCTCACCAGCATCTCTCTTCTGGCTGCGACCCCGGCCTTTGCCATGCACATCTCCGAAGGGATACTCCCCTTTTCCTGGGCCCTTCTCTGGTCCCTGGCGGTCGTGCCGTTTCTCGCCCTGGGGGTGAAGCGCCTCAATGTCCTGGCGCGGGAGGATCTCTCCCTGAAGCCGCTCGTGGGACTTCTGGCCGCCGTCGTCTTCATCATTTCCTGCATGCCGATACCGGTGCCGACCGCGGGAACCTGCTCACACCCCTGCGGCACCGGCGTCGCGGCGATCCTGGTCGGTCCGCTGGTCAGCGTGGTGATCGCCGCGGTCGCCCTCCTGATCCAGGCGCTCTTCCTGGCCCACGGCGGTCTATCCACCCTGGGAGCCAACACCTTCTCCATGGGGGTGGTCGGTTCGCTGGCCGGCTGGCTCGCCTTTCGGGGCGTGCGCGGCATGGGGGGAAGCCTGGCGGTCTCAGGCTTCATCGCCGGGATGCTCGCCGACTGGGGCACCTATGCGGCGACCTCGCTGATACTGGCGTCCGGCATCCGCGGTGACGCGCCCCTGCTGCCGCTCTTTTTCCAGGTGGTGCTTGCCTTCATTCCGACCCAGCTGCCGCTCGGTATCCTGGAAGGGGTGATAACCGCAGGCATGGTGACGCTTTTATATAGAAAACGCCCGGATCTTCTGGTCAAGATGCGGGTGATAACCGAGAAGGAGTTGCCTACGCATGCCTGAGCGCAAACGGAAGTGGAGGATACTTCTGATGCATACGATCATCCTCCCGACGCTTTTCTTCGGGATCTACTTCTTCTCCCTGGCACCGAAATCGTGGGAGGGCGTTGACGAGGCGGTGGTGGAGAAGATCGCCAAGGAGCACGGCCGCGAAGCGAGAGAGCCGCTCATCGATCCGGGGTCCGGCGACCTGCTGCTCTTCGGCTTCCTGTTGGCAGGGGCGGTGGGTGGCTTTGCCGCCGGGTACTACTGGCGCGAACTGACGAAGAAGGGTTAGCCGTTCGTTCCTCGGAAAGGAAACCATGCACCATTTCACACGACAGATGCACGACAGCTCCCATCCGGTAAGCCGCATCGACCCCAGGGTGAAGCTCATCAGTGCGCTGGCGCTCCTGGTTATGGTGATCAGCTGTCAGGGGCTTGCCTTCCCCTTGCTGGTCGCTTTTCTCTGCATGGGGCTCTGCCTGAGCCTCGGCATCCCGGTCCGGACCCTCGTCCTGCGTTTTTCCGAGCCGCTCTTCATCGCGGCAATGGTTCTGGTATTGAAGCTGTTCTTTGCCGGCACCCTCCCGCTATTCTCCTTCGACATCGCCGGATTCGAGCTGACAGGGCACCGCGACGGGCTGATGGAGGGGGTGCGGATCGCAAGCCGCATCATCGGCGGCGTTTCCCTGCTCGCGCTGGTCGGCTTTTCGACGCCGTTCACCGAGGTGATGGCCGCGCTCTCCTGGCTCAGGGTGCCGCAGGTGCTGGTCGACGTGGCCCTTTTCGCCTGGCGCTACCTGTTCCTGCTCCTGGAGGATGCGCAGGTGGTGTACAACGCCCAGAGAAACCGCCTGGGCTATGTCGGTTACCGGCGCGGGGTGAGCTCCTTCGGCACCCTGGCCGGCGTACTGGTGATCAAGGCCTTCGACAACAGCCAGAGCATCACGACGGCCATGGTGCAAAGGGGTTATGACGGCGACATGCCGATGCTGCTTCACAAGCCTTTCAAGCCGGCCGAGGTCGCTTGCGCGCTCCTCCTCGTCCTCGGCATGGGGTTGATCAGGGTCATCTGAGCTCGTTTTCCCTGCTGCACGGTGCAATACATTCAAGAGTCCGCATGGTTCCGCATTGCCCTGCAGCTGCCGTCTTAAAGGAACTACCGTGAACTCGACAAGAATCTCCGTTAATCTGGAAAGCTTCAAGTACTCCGATGGCACCGTTGCGCTCTCCGACATCCATCTGAGCGTTGCAAAAGGGGAATTCACCGGCATCCTGGGCGCCAACGGCTCCGGCAAGACCACCCTCCTGAAGGTGATGGACGGGCTCATCAAGGGATACCGGGGCGAGGTGCTGCTGGACGGCGACAACGTGCTCCGTCTCCACCCGCGCGATATCTACCGCAAGGTCGGTCTCGTCTTCCAGAACCCGGACGACCAGCTCTTCGCGACCACCGTTTTCGAGGACACCGCATTCGGCCCCCGCAACATGGGGTGCGCCGAGGCCGACGTGAGAGAGAGGGTGGAGGCGGCCCTGGCCAGCGTCGACATGGCGGAATACGCGGCGAAGGGGATCCACAACCTGAGCTACGGCCAGAAGAAACGGGTCTGCATCGCCGGTCTGCTTGCCATGGGGCACGAGATCCTGCTCCTGGATGAGCCGACCGCGGGGCTCGACCCGATGGGCGAGTACCGGATGATGGAGCTTTTGACCAGGCTGAACCGGGAGCAGGGTGTGACCATCGTCATGGCGACCCACAGCGTCGATCTGGTGCCGATATTCCTGCATCGGCTCCATATCCTGAGCCGCGGCAGCCTGGTCCGGGGCGGGACGCCGGAAGAGGTATTGACGGCGCCCGAGGAGCTGCAGAACGTGAAGTTGCGGCTCCCCCACATAGCGGAGTTGATCTACAAGCTGAAGCACGAGGAGGGGCTCCCCTTCGGCCGGATACCGCTCACCATCGGCGAGGCCAGGAGGGAGATCGTGGAGGCGATGGGGAGATAAGCGTCCCGTTGCGGTGCTCGGGAATTTTAAACCAGGAAAAGAGGGGCGGCCGCCGGGCCGTCCCTCTTTTTTTGTCATCAGCGTGATCAGCGCCATGTTCCTGATCTACAGCCGTAGTTTTTCTTGTGTTAATTATTGGAACGGCAGCTGCGCCAACCTGGAACACTGCCTGTAGATGTATACGCAATGTCTCAAATTACTCCTTTGATAATGCCGACATATAAGGTATCTATCAGTGGGCACACGTTGTGCTAGTAATATGCTGTATCTCCGTTGGCAACTCATTAAGGTAACTGTATACGCTATTTCGATGCAGCAGATACTTCAATGAATAAGACACCATATAGTATACCGGAGCAGCAAATAACAACAAGGAGTCGGAAAAATGGGTAATCTTGTAATTGGGGTAGGCGCCTGCTATGCTGTAGCAATCTTGGTTCAGATACTGTTCTATACGCAGTCCGTAAAGAAGACAAAGACCGTTGTCGAGCACGAGACGCTTGAGGCAACTCTGATGACGCCGCAAAACGTCTGATCGGATCAGGTGATGTTTCCCCGGTCCTGAAGAAGAAAGCGGGACGGCCGATGCGGCCGTCCCGCTTTCATTTTGTGCCCATTAAAAGGTAGATCCGCAGTAATCCGGCAGGTTGGCCGTCTCTCCGCGGCGCCTGACCTTACACCTAGTATCCCTTCTCCGTGACCTTTCCCTTTACCCTGCCGATAACCCCTGCCAGAAGCCCCATTTCGTCCGGAGTGTCCCCTTCCACCAGCTTGATGTGGGTGACATTGGCGGGCATTTCGCCGAAGGTCGGGTCGACCGGGATCCAGCCGTCCAGATAGCTCTCCGCCCAACTGTGGTAGAGAAATCCCTGTCCCGGCGAGTAGACCAGCCCGGAAACGAACCGTGTAGCGATCCCGGCGGCGCGGGCCAGGGATGCGTACAGTCTCGCGTGGCTCTGGCAGTTGCCGGCGCGGCTTTTCAGCGTCTCCAGCGGGGATTGACTGTCGGTGACCGATCCCTTGACCTCTTTCGCCACCCACTCCACCAGAAGCCTTGCCGCCCGTGCCGGATGCTTTTCGGCGCCGATAATTTCGTTCTTCCTGGCAACGATTTCCGGGGCGTCGCTCGGGATGCGCTGTGCCGGCTCAAGGTCGGCGGCGGCCGGTGCCTCCCCGGGTGCAGCTGCAAACCCCGGGTTGGGCATGGTGAAAATCACCCTTCCGTCCGGAAGCCGCGTCACCTGCTGCCCTTTTCCCTGCAGGATCGGCAGCGCCACGGGGACGCCGGTCAGTTCCAGCGCGAGTTTTTTCAGCTGGTCCGGCCGGTCGATGGGCGGCTCCACCCGGACCAGGCTGAAATCCAGCACCATATCCCTCTTGGAGAGCGCCGCGTCGGCCAGATAGCTTTTGGCGCTGGTCGCGTCCTCGGCCAGGGTGACAACGAGATCCTCCCTGACCGACTCCTTGATGCTGTTCCCCTTCAGGTCCACCCATACATCGTTGTCCACCATGGGATAGAGGTTGTTTCTAAGGTGCACCGCAGCCGTTCCCATTGCCAGGGTCTCCTCGCCGACAACATCCACCTTGACCTGCTTCACCTTTACCGACTCGACGTCGAGCGTGGTCAACTTGTAGCTCTTGCCGGCGGCAGCACCCTGCATGAGCGGGAGTATGTTCAGGGCCTGCGGCGGATAGACCGGGCCTTTGAGCTTGATGGTGCGGACGTTTACCGCACCACCCGATTCGAGGGCAACCCTGATTCCTTTCGGAGTCACCTCGCCCTTTACCACCAGCGGGCTTCCGTCGATGCGGCTCTCGGCTGCGAAGGAGAGGAGCGCCAGGTTTTGCCCCACCAGGTAGCTTTCCTTCGAGGTCGCCTCACGGGAAAAGCCCATGACGCGCAGCTTGACGCTCCCCTCGGAGTCGATCCGATAGCCGTCCCCCGCCTTCGTGATGCTTAGGTGGGCAAAGCCAACCCGCTCGCCGTCCAGGTTGATGCTGAACCAGCGCTCGCCCTCCGGGGGGGAGGCGAGCTTCGGTATCGCGGCAAAGACCTGGAGCGGAGCAATGAGGAGCAGGAGGGCTATCAGAAGTCGCAGGAATGCACGGGGGAAAGGCATGTTATTCGGTGAAGATCGGCTCTGCAGCTGTCTCGGGCCTTTCCTCGCCCCTCTCCAGTCTGCACTGCCCTGAAGGGACCGCAAAGCCGTTGACAGAAGCGGCCGCTTCCATCTTCTGCTGCTGGGAGGCATGACGGAGCATCTCCTTCTTGCCGAACTCGTCAAGGGCGCGAAAGGTTGCCACAAGTGTCTGTTCTTCTATGCTTAGTTCCATGTTGTTTCTCCTGTCTGCAAGTTGAGCTTGTTATACCACAGCAGGGGCTTTGGGTGCAATCCGGTAAAGAAGCGGGTCGGAGGGACATTGATTGGAGAATATTAACCGCTTGCCACCAGAAATCGCAGGCAGTATAATGATTTCATAGATAAGAGTTGCGGAGGGTCGCAGGATCCTCCTTCCCCTAGCCGACTTGCCCTCCTAGTCGCTAGGGTTTTTTTTTGTGCTCCATTCCGTTTGTGCCAACTGTTGCACACTTCCCCCGAATAAGCTAATATCCCTCATTATAGAAAATCGTGCCAAAGCTGCGCACCCAGAGGCCCCATGTACCCAATCGTCACCCTGACCGATCAATGCCGCAAATGCTATTCCTGCGTCCGAAGCTGCCCGGTGAAGGCCATCAAGGTCGAGAAAACCTACACCGAGATCATCTTCGAGCGCTGCATCGGCTGCGGCAACTGCCTGAGCACCTGCCCGCAGCATGCCAAGGTGATCGCCGACAACGTCGGGGTGACCGAGCAGCTCCTTGCCTCGGTCGATCCGGTAATCGCGGTGCTCGGCTGCTCCTTCCCGGCCTTCTTCAACTACGCAACACCGGGCCAGCTCTCCGCGGGGCTCAGGGAGCTCGGCTTTGCCGAGGTGCACGAGGGGGCCGGCGGGGTGGAGCTGATCGCCGAGGGGTACGCGGAGGCGATCCGCAACAGCGACCTGCCGCTGATCTCCTCACACTGCCCGGCCGTGGTCGACCTGATCGAGCGGCATTACCCGAAGCTGATCGACAACCTGGTCGGCGTGGTGACACACATGGTGGCCATGGGCCGCTTCCTGAAGCAGATCCTGGGCGACCACGTCAAGGTCATCTACATAAGCTCGTGCATCGCCGGCAAATTCGAGGTTCAGGCCGAGGAGACCAAGGGTGCCGTCGACGTGCTCCTCACCTACCGCGAGCTGGAGTCGATGTTCAAGGAGCGCTCCATCGAGCTGCCGGCCCTGCAGGAGGCGACCTTCGACGGCAAGGAACCGCATCTGGGGAGGATCTTCTCCCTCTCGCAGGGCTCCTTCCAGGCCTTCGGCATCAAGACCGACCCGCTGGACACCGAGATCGTCACGGCAGAGGGGGAGGTGAACGTGATGGGGATCGTCAAGGACCTTGCCGCCGGGAGGATCAGCCCGAAGCTCGTGGACCTGCGCTTTTGCTATGACGGCTGCATCGGCGGGCCGGGAAGAAACAAGTCGCTGACCGAGTTTTCCCGGCGCAACCTGGTGATCTCGCACTTCAGGAAGAAGGCCCCCTATCGCACCTCGCAGCTCTACCGCGACGGCTGCGGTCCGGTCAACCTGTCGCGATCCTTCTCGGAGCGGTACGCCAAGCTGCCGACCCCCAAGGGGGGCGATGTGAAGAAGATCCTGCAGGCCACCAACAAGTTCACCAAGAAGGACGAGCTGAACTGCCGCACCTGCGGCTACCGGACCTGCCGCGAGTATGCCGTCGCCGTCTACCAGGGGCTGGCCGACCTCGAGATGTGTCTGCCGCACAACCTGCAGCAGCTGGAGGAGGAGCGCGGCAGGCTGATCCAGAAATACGAGCTCGCCAAGAGGGAGCTGGACCGCGAATACGGCGACGAATTCATCGTGGGGCAGGACCGGAACACGCTGGAGGCGCTGGACCAGATCAAGCAGGTCGGCCCGACACCGACCACCGTCCTGGTCCGGGGCGAATCGGGGACCGGCAAGGAGCTGGCGGCCCGCGCCATCCACCGCTACAGCAAGAGAAACGACAAGCCGCTGGTCACGGTGAACTGCACCACCATCACCGACTCGCTGCTGGAAAGCGAGCTCTTCGGGCACAAGAAGGGCTCCTTCACCGGCGCCATCATGGAGAAAAAGGGGCTTTTCGAGGCGGCCGACGGAGGGACCATCTTCCTGGACGAGATCGGGGACATAACCCCCAAGCTGCAGGCCGAGTTGCTGCGGGTGCTGGATCTGGGCGAGGTCCGCCCGGTGGGCGGCACCGCCTCGAAGCGGGTCGATATCCGTCTTATAGCGGCGACTAATAAATCGCTGGAGGACGGTGTGCGCGACGGCTGGTTCCGCGAGGACCTCTACTACCGGCTGAACGTCTTCTCCATAACCATGCCTCCGCTCAGGACCCGGGTGGAGTCGATACCGCAGCTGGCCCACTACTTCCTGGAGAAGGCGCGCAACAAGCTGAACAAGAACATCGTCGGCATCGAGGAGCGCGCCATCAACGCCATGGTGAAGTATCCCTGGCCGGGGAACATAAGGGAGATGCAGAACGTCATCGAGCGGGCGGCGGTGCTGACCCACGACGAGATCATCAAGCTCGGCAATCTGCCGCTCGCCTTCGCCGAGAGCTACGCGGAGGAGGGGGAGGATGTCATCGACCTGCGCTCCTTCAAGAAGGAGCGGGAGCCGCATGTTCTAAGGGTGGAGAAGAAGCTGATTCAACGCTATTTGGCGGACGCCGAAGGCAATGTGTCAAAAGCGGCACAGCTCGCCAACATACCGAGACGCACTTTTTACCGCCTTTTGGACAAACACGGTCTGAAAGGGCGCACAATTCGGGCACGGGAGGAGGATGAGGAGTAAATTGCGGGAGCAAGGCTGCTCCCGGCAGGGCCAAAATGATACAAATGAGCACAATTTTCACGCCTGTGCCAAAAGTGGCGCACATTGTATACAGTGTAATATAACAAAGCGCTAATGGTTGAAATGCAGGGCACGCAATTACAGGCAGTTAGACGGGAATGTCGGCATTGTTTACAGTTGGCACGCATATAGCAATATGTAGGTCAGTTGTCACACATTTCTAAGAGCTTTTATTCAAGGAGTAAGCAATGGGAAGAATGAGGGAGAATCCTAGGTACAACGTAATTTCCATGAGGATCAGCGACGCAGAGCGCGAGACGCTCGAGCAGATAATGGACTCCACCAAGAAGAGCGTCTCCGATATCATGAGGGAAGCGATGGAACTCGTCAAGTCGAGGTCGTGCGGTTCGGAGCTGGACAAAAAGGCGGCCTAGGCCGCCTTCACCAGCCCCTAAAATGCAACATATCAAAAAACAGGCCGCTTTTAGCGGCCTTTTTTTGTCCCTATCCCGAACTACGTTGTTCCACTATCTCGCCCTTCGGTGTTCTATTTTGGACCGGTACCTTACTTCACCTTCCAGGTGGTCCCTTGGGCGCTGTCCAGAAGGACCACGTTCCGCTCCAGAAGCTGGTCCCGGATCTCGTCGCTCCTCTTGAAGTTCTTCAGCTTCCTTGCCTCGGCGCGCTCCGCGATCAACTGCTCGATCTCTTGCACCGGGATCTCCATCTCGGAGGTCTTGCGCTCCTTGATGCGCTGCAGGAAGGAGGCGGGGTGGGAGTCGCAGACCCCCAGCACCCCGGCGATGGCCGAGACCTCCTGCTTTACCCGTGCCAGGAGCTCCTTGGGGGAGAGGGGCAGCGCCTTGTTGATGCAGCGGACCAGGTCGAAGAGGTGGCCCAGCGCCAGCGCCGTGTTGAAATCGTCGTCCATCGCCTCGGCGAACCGGCCGGCTATCGCCGCGCACTTCTCCTCGAGTTCGGCGCTCTCCTCGGTCGGTCCCTGATCCCCGGCCGCTTCCAGCCGCTCGTCGATGCCGGCCAGCGCCTTGTAGATCCTCTCCAGCCCGAGTTCCGCGTCCTTCAGGTTCTGGTCCGAGAAGTCGATCGGCGAGCGGTAGTGGGCCGAGAGCAGGAAGAAGCGGAGCACCTCGGCGTCGTAGCGCTCCAGCACCTCCTTGATGGTGAAGAAGTTACCCAGCGACTTGGACATCTTCTCGGCGTTGATGTTCACGAAGCCGTTATGCAGCCAGTACTTGACGAACGGCTTCCCGGAGGCGGCCTCCGACTGGGCGATCTCGTTTTCGTGGTGCGGGAAGATCAGGTCCTTGCCGCCGCCGTGGATGTCGAAGGTCTCGCCCAGGTACTTTATGCTCATGGCGGAGCACTCGATGTGCCAGCCGGGCCTCCCCTGGCCCCACGGCGACTCCCAGTACGGCTCGCCGGGCTTGGCTCCCTTCCAGAGGGCGAAGTCCATGGGATGCCTCTTGCGCTCGTCCACCTCGATGCGCGCTCCCGCCTGCATGTCCTCGAGGTTCCTCTTGGAAAGCTTCAGGTAGGGATCGAACTTCTCCACGCAGTAGAAGACGTCCGCGCCCGACTGGTAGGCAAATCCCTTCTCGATCAGCCTTTCCACCAGCGCGATGATCTCCGGGATATGCTCGGTCGCCTTGGGCTGATGGGTCGGCAGCAGCAGCATGAGCCGCGCCATGTCGCGGTCGAACTCGACGATGAAACGCTCCGAAATCTCCTGGTAGGGAACCCCGTCGCGGTTGGCGCGGTTGATGATCTTGTCGTCGATGTCCGTGTAGTTGCGGACGTAGTTCACCTCGAACCCCGTGGCGCGCAGATAGCGGTAGATCATGTCGAACACCACGTTGGCGCGGGCGTGACCGATGTGGCAGTGGTCGTAGACGGTTACGCCGCAGACGTACATGCCGACCTTGCCGGGGTTGATCGGTACGAATTCCTCTTTGCTGCCGGAAAGTGTGTTGTAGACGCGTAAGGGCATGGCGGTCCTCTTCAAAATAATATGCGATCAATGATCGTCGCTGCTAAACTCCCTCCCCTTCAAGGGGAGGGTCGGGGTGCACTGCCATTAAGTTAAGGGAATGAGAGGTAGGGTGGGCCGTGCCCACCACAACCGCATCCTGATGGTGGGCACGGCCCACCCTACATGATTCACGGAATCACCGCTTAACTTAATGGCAGTGGGGTCGGAGTGGGGATGGGGGGATCCCCACTCCTGACCGCCAGTTGACCCGGGAGGAGCACCTTTTGCTGAAGCAGAAGGTGACGGAGTTTCCTAGCGCTTCTGCTCGCTCCATGAGTCGCGCAGCGTCGCGGTCCTGTTGAAGACGAGGCTCCCCTGACGCGCATCCTTGGAGTCGAGGCAGAAATAGCCGAGACGCTCGAACTGGTAGCGGCTCTCCACTCCGGCGGCGGCCAGGGAGGGCTCCAGCTTGCAGCCGGTCAGCGTCTCGATCGATTTCGGGTTCAGCGAGCTGCGGTAATCGGGCTCGTTCTTGCCGCCGGGGTTCGGCGTGCTGAAGAGCCGGTCGTAGAGGCGGACCTCGGCCTCGACCGCGTGCTCGGCGCTGACCCAGTGGATGGTCCCCTTGATCTTCCTGCCGTCCGGGGCGCTTCCGCCGCGGGAGCCGGCATCGTAGCTGCAGCGGACCTCGACGATCCCTCCCTTGTCATCCTTCACCACGCAGTCGCAGCGCACGATGTAGGCGTAGCGCAGGCGCACCTCGCGGCCGGGCGCCAGACGGAAGAACCCCTTGACCGGCTCCTCCTGGAAGTCGTCCTGCTCGATATAGATGGTCTTGGAGAAGGGGACCTTGCGTGTCCCCATGGCGGGGTCGCTCGGGTGGTTGGCGGCGTCGAATGCCTCGGTCTCTCCCTCCGGATAACCCTCTATCACCACCTTGAGAGGGCGCAGCACCGCCATGGCGCGCGGAGCCCTCACGTTCAGGTCCTCCCGGACCGCCTCCTCCAGGATGCTCATGTCTATGAAGCTGTCGCTCTTGCCGACGCCGATCGTCTCGCAGAAGGCGCGGATCGATTCGGGGGTGAAACCGCGCCTTCTCAGCCCCACCAGGGTCGGCATGCGCGGGTCATCCCAGCCGTCCACCAGCTTTTCCTGCACCAGCTCCAAAAGCTTTCTCTTGCTCATCACCGTGTAGCTCAGGTTGAGCCGGGCGAACTCGATCTGCTGCGGATGGCAGGGGAGCTGCAGGACGTCGAGCACCCAGTCGTACAGGGGGCGGTGGTCCTCGAATTCCAGGGTGCAGATGGAGTGGGTGATCCCCTCGATGGAGTCGGAGATGCAGTGCGCGTAGTCGTACATCGGATAGATGCACCAGGTGGCGCCGGTCCGGTGGTGCTCAACCCTCTTGATCCGGTAGATCACCGGATCGCGCATGTTGACGTTCGGGGAGGCCATGTCGATCCTGGCCCGCAGTACATGGGCGCCGTCCTCGAACTTCCCCTCGCGCATGGCGCGGAACAGCTCCAGATTTTCCCGAACCGGCCGGCTGCGGTAGGGGCTCTCCTTGCCGGGCTCCATCAGCGTGCCGCGAAAGCTGCGCATCTCCTCTGCGGAGAGGCTGTCGACGTAGGCCAGTTCCATCTCGATGAGCCGCACCGCGTGCCGGTAGAACTCCTCGAAGTAATCCGAGGCGTAATACAGGTGCTCTCCCCAGTCAAAGCCGAGCCAGCTGACGTTCTCCTTGATGGAGTCCTCGTACTCGATCTCTTCCTTGGCGGGGTTGGTGTCGTCGAAGCGCAGGTGACAGCGTCCTGCGAAATCCCTGGCCAGGCCGAAGTTGAGGCAGATCGACTTCGCGTGCCCGATGTGCAGGTAGCCGTTGGGCTCGGGCGGGAAGCGGGTGACCACGCCTTGGTGCTTGCCGTTCTTGAGATCCTCGGTGACGATGTTCCTGATGAAGTTGTTCGCCTTTTCAGGCAGCGGATGCTCTGTGCTGTTCATGGCTTTTCCCTGATGCGGAGGGGATGCGCCTCCGGTTGATTGTTCCTACTTCTGCTCCAAAAGGACGACCGCGTAGGCGGCGATCCCTTCTCCGCGGCCGGCGAAACCCAGTTCCTCGGTAGTGGTAGCCTTGACGTTGACCCGCTCTTCCTCTGTGGAGAGGGCGCGGGCTATGTTCACTCTCATCTGCTGGATGTAGGGGGCGAGCTTGGGGCGCTGGGCCACGATGGTGCTGTCCACGTTGGCGATGCGATACCCCTTGGCGTCGGCGAGATCCATCACCTGCCGCAACAGCTTGATGCTGTCCGCGCCCTTGTAGGCCGGGTCGGTATCCGGGAAGTGGCGTCCGATGTCCCCCTCGCCTAGCGCGCCGAGTATGGCGTCCGACAGCGCGTGCAGCAGGACGTCGGCGTCCGAGTGCCCGAGAAGCCCCTTGATGTGCGGGACGTCGACCCCTCCCAGGATCAGCCTTCTCCCCGCGACCAGCCTGTGTACATCGTAACCGTGTCCAATTCTCATGAACTTCCTTTCTGTCCCTTCAGGAACGCCTCTGCCAGGGCCATGTCCTCGGGGGTGGTGATCTTGATGTTCCGGTAGTCGCCCATGACGATGCGCAGCTGCCACCCCTGCCGCTCCATCAGGGATGCGTCGTCGGTGCCGAGGAAACCGTCTGCCGCAGCCAAGGCGTGGGCCGCGCGGATCGCTCCGAAGCGGAAAGCCTGCGGCGTCTGGGCCAGCCAGAGCTGCTCGCGCGGCGGCGTCTCCGTTATGATGCCGTCGCGGGCGACCTTCACCGTGTCCTTGACCGGAACCGCAACGACCGCCCCGCCAAACTCATGAGCGGCATCTGCCGCGCGTCTGAGGGCCGCGATCGGCACGAAGGGACGCACGCCGTCGTGGATCAGCACCAGGTCGTCCTGCTCGACCCCCTCCATCGCGTTGAGTCCGTTCAGCACCGAGTACTGGCGTTCCGCACCTCCGGCCACGACTCCCCGCACCTTGGAGAAGCCGTAACGCTCCACCACCTCGCTGCGGCAAAACGGGATCTCCTGCTCCGGCGTGATCAGGTAGATCCCCGCGATGAAGGGCGCCTGTTCGAAGAGCCTGAGCGTGTGGGCAAGGATCGGCACCCCGTCCAAGAGGAGGTACTGCTTGTTGGAGCCGGCACCCATTCTCTTTCCCATACCTGCTGCAGGGATCAGCGCGTAAATCTTATTCAACGGAAGACCTCGTCAACCCATTGGCTATGCAAAGAGTTGTGCAAAAATCGGTGAATTATACAGCGACGCTCCGAAAAAACCACTAAAATCTATCAAGTACCTCAAGCTCCTTTGCAGGAATTTTACTCCCCTTCGACAAAGGCGGGCAAGTTGAGATTTCCAGGGTCAGCCAGCACTCCCCAGAGCAGCAAGCGCTGTGGCGAGATCGTCAAGGTCCCGATCCAATATGGTACGGGGATCGAGCAGGAAGGCGCCCCTGGAGATCCTGCCGATGACGGGAACTTCTGCCTTCCTTAGTCGGGACTCGACCTCGTTGGGAGAGAGCCCGGCAACGGCAACCTCGATCAGCAGGGTCGGCAGGTTCAACAGCGGCAGCGTACCCCCCCCGGCCTGGGAGAACCCTTCCGAAACCTTGAAGGAAACAGCCTCGGGGGTGCGGCGGCGCAACTGCCGGGCGATCCGTTTGGCACGGGCGGCAAGCTCCGCATAGGGGGCGGTGAGCATCCTCAGCGTCGGTACTTCATTAAGGGCGATCCTCTCGTCCCGGTACAGCCCGAGCGTCGCCTCCAGGGCGGCCAGCGTCAGCTTGTCCATCCTCAGGGCGCGCAGAAGCGGATGCTTCTTCATCGGCTCGATGAACGACTTCTTCCCGACGATCAGGCCGGCTTGAGGTCCGCCCAGCAGCTTGTCGCCGCTGAAGGTGATAACGTCGACGCCGGCGCGGACGAACTCCTGCACCGTCGGCTCCGCGCACGGCAGGTGGGCGGAGAGGTCGACCAGGTTGCCGCTGCCCATGTCGGCCAGCACCGGCACGCCGGCTGCGGCACCAAGGGCAACCAGTTCGGAGGCGCTCACCTCGGCGGTGAAGCCTAGCACCGCGAAGTTGCTGCAATGCACCTTGAGAAAGAGCGCCGTCCCGGTAGTGACGGCGTCGCTGTAATCCCTGGCGTGGGTCCGGTTGGTGGTGCCGACCTCCCTGAGCGTCACCCCGGAGAGCCGCATCACGTCCGGGATCCGGAACGAGCCGCCGATCTCGACCAGCTCGCCGCGGGAGACCACGGCCTCGCGCCCGGCCGCAAGCGCGCTCAGGCAGAGCAGCACCGCTGCGGCGTTGTTGTTCACGACTATAGCGGCCTCGGCTCCGGTCAGCTCGCAGATCAGCGATTCCACGTGGCTGTAGCGGCTGCCGCGAACTCCGCCCTCCAGATCGAACTCGAGGTTGGAATACGAGAAGGCGATGGTGCTGAGCGGCTCCCTGGCGGCTTCGGGGAGGATCGAGCGGCCGAGGTTGGTGTGGATGACGATGCCGGAGCCGTTGATCACCCTTTTCAGGCTGGGCCTGCTGAGGCAGGCGACTTCCCGGGCGATCTCGGCACAGAGGGTCGATTCGGAGAAGTCTGCCTCGTCAAGGCGTCGGGCAAGGGCGGCGCCCCGGACTCTATCCAGTACGGAACGGACCGCTTTCAGCAACAGCGTCCTGGGGTGGCCGGCCAGCAGCAGCCGCACCGCCTCCCATTCGAGAACCCTGTCTACTTTCGGGATCATCTTCAGCTGTTGCACGGCGCCTCCTCAATTTTAAATAGAAGGAGCGAATTTAGCGCAAAGTCGACACGGAGGCAAAGAAAAACGGAACTTTCGCAGGATTTCCGGACCAAGTAAGGGCGAGGGCAAGTTAAAAAAAGTGAAATGTGTGGAGGCGAGGCACTGCTTAGGGGCCGAAGACAGGTCCGCCGGGACCAGGTTCCGGCTCAACTGGGCAAGGTGAGAGTATCGGTTTTGAAACAAGCTCCCGGAAGGGCCGACTGTCAGCTTAGAGATCCATGTCCGGGTAGGATGAAAGCTTGGCGGAGGCCGGTTCCTCGTCGATCAACACCTTCCCGCCGTACTCCGCGTTCTTTTGCACCAGCATCTCGGCCAGAATGGCGTCCCGGTTCCGGAAGGCCTCGATGATCTTCTCGTGCTCCTCCACCGAGATCTCCATTCTCCCAGGTTTGCTGAGCGAAGCGAGACGCAGGCGCTGGAACTTCTTCAAGAGGGCGGCGATCATATCGTGCAGCTTGTCGTTGCCGGCTCCCCTGATGAACAGGTCATGAAAGTTGTTGTGCACCTTGAAGAAGTGACGGACATCGCCTTCTACGGCGATCTCCCGCAGCTTCTCGTTGATCCCTTCCAGCTTGTTGATTTCACGGGTGCTGAGCAGGCTGCAAGCCTTGCGGGCGGCGTAACCTTCCAGAATGCTCTTGATGGCGTAGAACTCTTCCACATCCTTTGCAGAGAACGATGCGACCAGCGCCCCTTTGCGCGGTACCACCGAAAGATACCCCTCGGACTCCAGCTGGCGGAAAGCTTCGCGGATCGGGGTGCGGCTGATGCCGAAACGCGCGGCCAACTCGGGCTCGGCTACCTTCTCTCCGGGCTTTAGGGCACCGGACATGATGGCGTCGCGTATCGTCTCAAGTATCCGTTCTCTGAGGGTTAGGTGCTTCTCCACATTCTTCTTCATTCTGTGTCCCCCATGATGGGGCTGTATTGTATACAGTATCCATAAATTGTCAAGAACTTCGCTGTATCTTCAGGCAATTTCGCTAAAAAAGGATCTTGAAATTTGTTTTGTGCGACTGTATCTTTGCAGCCTGAACCCAAACACGGAGAATTAATGCGGAAGCGACTCTTTGCCCATGTACCGTATCTGCAGATGCAGGCACATCTCCCCTTCATCCTGGAGCGGCGCGTAAACCCGGAGATCTTCCTCTCCGGGGAGGCGCTCGATGCCCTGGATCCGGCGGAACTCGCCGCGACGGCGGGGGTGCTGAGGGGGGAGGGCCTCTCCTGCACCATCCACTCCCCCTTCATGGATCTCAATCCCGGCTCGCTGGAGAGGCTGCTCAGGGACGCAACCATGCATCGATTCGAGCAGGTACTGGATGCGGCGGAAATTCTGAGGCCGGAGGTGATGGTGTTTCATCCGGGCTTCGACCGGTGGCGTTACGGCGAGGCGACCAACCTGTGGCTTGATTTGAGCGTGGTCGCCTGGCGGAGGGTGCTCGATCGCGTCAGGGGGAGCGGTACCGTCATTGCGGTGGAGAATATTTTCGAAGAGGAGCCTTCGACGCTCAAGGCGCTCTTTGAGGCAGTGGATGACCCGCAATTCAGGCACTGCTTCGACGTGGGGCACTGGAATCTTTTCCGGAAGGTGGGAATGGAGCAGTGGTTCGAGGCCCTGGGCGGCTGGATCGCCGAGGTTCATATTCACGACAACAGCGGAACCCGTGACGATCATGCCCCCCCGGGCGAGGGCGCGATAGATTTCGAGCAGTTCTTCAGTCTGATGGAGCGCCACGCGCCTGACGCGGCGTACACCATCGAGGCGCACAGCAGGGCGCACCTGGAAAGCTCGCTTGAGGTGCTGAAGCCGTATCTCGGGAATTAGCCTGAAAGTCCTGCCACAGGAGCGAGAGACAGGAGATGGAGTCGGAGGGTTATACAAATCCGCTAGTTCCCTCCCCCGGAGGGGGAGGGTTAGGGTGGGGGAACTATGCCAGTTCTTCGCAAGAAGTCGCCGGCGTTCCCCCCTCCCGACCTCCCCCCTCCTGGGGGAGGAGTATTAGGCGAGGGTCAGAATCTAGTCTTCCCCTTGGCCCGGGATCTCGATGCTCTCCGGGTCGCCCTCGTTGTGCACCACGGTCCATTCGTTTTCCACCCGATCAAAATCCGCAATCTTCTCGAGCGGCGCTTTCATGTACTTGCCACGCGCGGTGACGGCGACCTCCCCGTCGGGAAGGATGATCTCCCCGGTCCCGTGGAAAAAACGGCTGTTTTCCTCGGTAATCCTCGCCACCACCTTCAGTTCCACCCCGAGCGGGATCGGTCTCTTGTAGATCAGGTTCAACTCGACCGTCAACCCCCAGATCTCCTTCTCATTGCCGGCCAGAATGGCCCTGCCGATGGTCTCGTCCAGGATGGTCGACGCAATTCCCCCGTGCAGCCGCCCGGGATAGCTTTGGTGCTCCTGCCTCGGCACAAAGGTCGCGATCAGCTCCCCCTTTTCCGTCTCATAAAAGGAGGCGTTAAGCCCGGAGCCGTTTCGCAGGCCGCAGACAAAGCAGAGTTTGGAATTGTACTGCTTTCTGGTGATCTTGTGTCGCATCCACCCTCCCGCTCTCTCTGCTCTCCACTCGTTACCAAGCTCCATTTCTCTCCACTCGTTACCAAGCTCCAGCTCTCTCCACTCGTTCCCAAGCTCCAGCTCTCTCCACTCGTTCCCAAGCTCCAGCTTGGGAACGGATCAGGGGCAAAGCTCCAGCTTTGCATCTAGGCGAAGCGGAGCTTCGCCTAGCATTACGTTCCCAAGCTGGAGCCCGGGGACGAGATGTTGGAGGTAACAGCACGTTGACGTTATCTTTAGCTGCGGAACATGAAAAACACCGCGCCGGCCAGGCAGCACCCGGCCCAAAGATAATCGAGTTTCAGCGGCTGTCCCATGTACAGGACGGCAAATGGGATGAATACGGAGAGGGTGATCACCTCCTGCATGATCTTCAACTGGCCCAGGCTGAAGGTTCCGTAGCCTGCGCGATTGGCAGGCACCTGCAACATGTACTCGAAAAGAGCGATCCCCCAACTGACAAGCACCGCCACGTACAAGGGGGCGCTGCGCAGGTCCTTCAGGTGCGCATACCAGGCAAAGGTCATAAAAACGTTGGACATGACCAGTAATACGATGGTTCTCATAGCAGGTTCCAATTAGCAATGGTGCTGAAAATGGCAATTAACAGGTCCTACTCACGCTCAAACTGCATGATTGAGGAGGCGCCACAAAGAACAGAGTAAAATGGATGATCCGGCGGCAAGGCCGATAGGATACCATGAGTGGCGTGCTGAGTGCAAAGGTGTTCAAGTTGATTTTGGCTTCACATGTGGATGGTTAAAATATAATGAAGCGATTCAACATTTGCCGAAATTGCTTTACTTGAGTCGTTTTATGTTTGTTTGGAGTTGCTAAATGCTGTATTATACGTCGGTTTATTGGCTGCAGCCGCCGGATCTCTATCAAGGCGGAGCGCCGGTCTTCAGTTTCCGGCAACGATGCCTCTGACTTATAAAGTTGCACCAGTTTTCTCTGACAAAGCTTTTGCGCCGAAAGTGCATCAAAGAGCTCGGCGTTATTTATTTCTGTGAAGGGATCGAACATGAACATTGAGAAACAGGAAGTCTACTTGAAGGAATGGCAGGGCCACGAGGAGTATGCCGAGCGCATGCTCCCGATCATCGGCCATCTGTACCGCGACAACAACATCGTGACCACCGTGTACGGCCGCCCTCTCGTCAACAGCCCGACCATCGAGATCCTCAAGGCGCACCGCTTCGCCCGTCTGATCCTGGACAGCGAACTGACCGTGCTGGACACCTTTCCCATTCTTGAGGCGATCGACAGGCTGGACCCGGCGCCGGCGCGTATCGACATCGGCAGGCTCACCGTGCGCTATCAGGCACAGGCCGGCACCCTCGGCGTGGACGATTTCGTCCGTAGCGAGCTTGCCACGGTCAACACCGGTCGCGGCCCGCTGCTCAACGAGCCGCAGGATATCGTGCTCTACGGTTTCGGCCGGATCGGTCGGCTCATTGCCCGCATCCTGATCGAGAAATCGGGAAGCGGCGAAAAACTTCGGCTGCGCGCCGCGGTGGTGCGCAAGGGTAGCGATGACGACCTGATCAAGAGGGCGAGCCTGCTGCGCCGCGATTCGGTTCACGGCCCCTTCAACGGCATCATCACCATCGACGAAGAAGAAAACGCCATCATCGCCAACGGCAACATGATCCGGATCATCTACGCCGACGCGCCGGAAAATGTCGATTACACCCAGTACGGCATCCAAAACGCCATCCTGATCGACAACACCGGCAAATGGCGCGACCGCGAGGGGCTCGGGCGCCATCTGAAGGCCCAGGGTATCGCGCAGGTGCTGCTGACCGCTCCGGGGAAGGGCGATATTCCCAACGTCGTCTCCGGCGTCAACAACGAGCTGATCGTCGCTTCGGAAAAGATCTTCTCCGCGGCCAGTTGCACCACCAACGCCATCGTTCCGGTGCTGAAGGCGCTGAACGACCGGTTCGGGATCGTGAGCGGCCATGTCGAGACCTGCCACTCCTACACCAACGACCAAAACCTGATCGACAACTACCACAAGGCCGACCGCCGCGGGCGGAGCGCTCCGCTCAACATGGTCATTACCGAGACCGGAGCCGCCAAGGCCGTCGCCAAGGTGCTCCCTGAGCTGTCCGGGAAGCTGACCGGCAACGCCATCCGGGTGCCGACGCCGAACGTTTCTCTGGCAATTTTGAACCTTGAGCTTGGGCAGGCCACCGAGGTTGCCACGCTGAACAGTCACCTGCGTGCCGTTTCGCTCGACTCCCCGCTGCAGAACCAGATTGACTACACCAACTCCCCCGATGTCGTGTCGAGCGACTTTGTCGGTTCGCGCCACGCCGGGGTGGTTGACTCGCTGGCGACCATAGTCCAGGGGAACCGCTGTGTCATCTACGTCTGGTACGATAACGAGTTCGGTTACAGCTGCCAGGTGGTGCGCATGGTCCAGAAGATGGCCGGCCTGGAACTGCCGTCGCTGCCGACAGAGACAAACTAGTTTAGAAATAAGCATGACACGGAAACAAAAGAAGGGCACCTGGGAGTTCTTGGGGTGCCCTTCTTCGTTGCGTTTACTAGATAAATAGACCAATCAGGATAAAGCGCTTTGGTGGGCATGGCCCACCCTACCTTGGCAGCCTCGGTAGGGTGGGCCATGCCCACCATTGGTCAGGCCTGTAGAACGAATCTGTCCCTTCTGGAGCGACGCTGGTATTTCGCTGTGATTTCGGGTAAAGTTCTCCCTTGCAGAGGAAGATCACTCATGGGCGACCCCGAGAAGAGAGAAATCAAGATACAAAGAGCAGCAACGCTTCTGTCACGCCTGCTTGTGTCAGTCCTGGGCATCCTTTTGCTCATTGCCCTTATCATCAGAATCTATCTGGCTACACCATACCCTTCAGACCAGTTGTCCAGGTTCATTACATCCCACCTGCAGCAAAGCTTCTCGGTGAAAACTCTGGAGACCTCGGGCGCCACCTTGATCCTGAAAGGCGTGCGGCTGAAAAACCCTGCCGGGTTTCCCGAGGGTAACCTCGTCGCGGCAGATTCCGTCGCCATAGCGCCGCAGTGGGGCAACCTCCTGCGAGGCGGGCAGCGTTTCCGCCTGATCGCGCTGGAGGGAATCCAGATAAACCTGGCTAAAAACGCCAAAGGCATCTGGAACTTCAGCCAACTCCAGCAGATACTCGCCGCCAGGAAGAAGCCCGCAGCCGAGACCGCCGAGACTCATGTCAACGAATTGATCGTAAAGGACGGATCCTTCAAGGTCCAGGGGCAGGGCGTGCAGGGGATCTCGCTGAAGGTCTTCAACCTGACCACCAAAGGCTCGCTCGATTCGAAGGTCGACCTTGCCTTCGAGGATGCCGCCCACAACCGTTACGCTCTCAAGGGCAAGGCCCGCGCCGGGACAGATGCGGCTCTGGACCTGACCTTGACGGCTCCGACGCTCTCGCTCAAAGACGTGGCACTCCTCTTGAAGCTGAAAAACCCCGGTCTTTTTGAAGGGGGCAAGGGTGCGCTCAACGTGAATGCCACCCTGCTGAAGGGAGAGCTGGCTACCAAAGGGGATTTCTGGTTCAGTCAGATGCGTCTTCCCGCTGCCGGCAGAGGGTACCCTCTGAAGGGGGCTCTGCATTTTGCCGCCGATTACAGTACCCAAAGCGACACGGCGCAGCTGCAGAGCGCCACGCTGACGGTCGACAAGCTGGTGAAGCTGCATGCCGAAGGGGGTGTCAAAAGTTTGAAAGACGAGAGGGCGTTCCACCTCATTATCGGTATGGACGAGGTAGACCTCGCCATGGTCAATGTCCTTGTGCCGGAGGAGAGCCGCAAGAAAATGCTCGTTGGCGGCAAGCTCCGCTGTGACTCGCTTCAGCTCTCGGGAGACGGCAAGAAAGGGCTTAAAAGCGCCACCGGCACCCTGCAGCTGCGTGATGCCACGCTGGCCAAGGAAGGGGAGCTCCTGGTGGCAGGGCTCTCCGGGACCATCGGCGTTTCCCGCCAGAATACAGGCATTGTCGCCAAGGGGAGACTCTCGACTTCCGGCAGGCACCAGAAGGCGCTCCTGGATGAGCTCGACATGCCTCTTAATCTCACGGTATCCCCTCAGTTGAAGCCGATCCGCGCCGAGGTTCCCGCCCTTTCCGCCACGGTGACCGGAATCCCGATCCGTGGCAGGCTGGCCTTCGATGCCGCCAAGGAGAATCCGATTGCCGCTTCCCTGAAAGTGCCTGCTGCGAGGCTCTCGGACCTCAATCCCCTGCTCAAGCGCTACGACCTGAACGCGGCGTCGGGAACGGCCTCTGCCACCCTGGAGGTCTCGGGGAAGGGCGCGCAGGATTTCAGCGGGACGGCGAACCTGCAGCTCTCGGAGGTGCGCGGCAGCCGCGGCAAAGATGCGGTCGCCGTCAAAAAGGGGAGCATCGCCGCCAAGGTGCAAAGAAGGGCCGGGCGCCTTCTGGCACAGGGGGATGTGGATTTTTCAGGCATGGCCTTTAATGGGAAGGGGGGAGACGCGCGTTTCGGATACAAGGTTGCTGACGGCATGGTCGTTCTGGACGGCACGCATCTCAGCTTTGCCGGAGCACGGGTCGCCATTTCCCGGCTGATGGGGCGAATCCCGGCCAGGCGGTCGGCTGCCAGGGTCGCCAGCTATCCGATCTCCCTCGACATGGACGGCTTGTCGATCAAGCGGCGCGACATGGAAATCGGAAACCTGTCGGGGCGGCTGCGGGGGAGCTTCAATACCGACAGCTCCGGCAGATGGCTGGAGGGGACGGCCGATCTCGGCTCCAAGGCGGTCAACTGGCAGGGAAAGGCGCTCGCTGCCCCGGTGGTCCATGCCGTCTTTGCCCGGCCGGGCGGCCGGGCGGAGTTGAGCGGGGAGGTGTTGGGAGGAAAACTGGCCGGGAGTGCTTCTTTCAACCCGTTCGCGCCTGAGGCCGGGGGCGCCTTCGACGTTGCAGTCTCGGGCGCCAAGCTGGCATCGGCCGGGTCCCTTATCCCCAAGGGGGCCGGCGTCTACCCTTCCGCGGGGCTGATCGATCTGCGCCTCAAGGGGGGCTATTCCCGTCGTGACGGTCTCGCCTGCCGCTTCGACTCGAAAGGAAGCGGGATTGCCCTGACCGGTGGCGGCGGCAAGACCTTGCTCTCCGGCGCAGGGCTCTCCCTGGCGGGCGAGCTGGCGGGAGGTACACTCACCATCAGCGACGCGGTGCTTTCGCCGGGCCAGGGGGTGGCGCTCAAGCTGAAAGGTGAACTGACCCGGGCCCTGTCGCCGAAACGGGAGGGGAGCATCAGCTTTGCGCTGCCGGAAACCTCTATAAACGGCATGGTGGACCCTTTTGTCAACATCCTGCCACGCCTGATCCAGGAAGCTACAGTCGACGGGACCATGGCGGCGGACGGAAAGATCGACCTGCATCAAGGTGGAAAACTGGTACAGGGGGGGGTCAGTTTCAAGGACGGCCGTATCGAGGTCGCCTCGCAGAAGCTCCTGGTAGCCGACATCAACGGGCGGGTTCCCTTCTCCCTCGACCTCTCCGGAAAGGGAGGCGGCAAGCCGCACAACTCCATGGCTTTCAGCAAGGAGAACTATCCGCGCCTTCTGGAGCAGATGCGCAAGAGCGCCGCAGGGGGCCAGGTGGTCAGCGCCGGCAAGATAGCTTTCGGGGCCTTGGAGCTGGGCAGATTGACCATGCACGTCAACGCCGGAAACGGCATCACGGCAATAGACTCATTAACTACTTCCCTCTACGAAGGGGCACTCCTGGGTAGAGGGTTTGTCACCATCCAGGAGAAGCTCAACTATCGGGGAGATCTTTTGGTCAACGGCCTCAGCCTGAAAGCGCTCTGCCAAGCCCTGGCCGTCCAGGGGTACATTTCCGGACGGGTTGACGGTGTGATAAGCCTGAGCGGAGCGGGGAGCGGGCTTGCCGGGATCGCCGGCTTCACCGAGCTCTGGGCGCGGGAAGGCTCCGGCGAAAAGATGGAGGTGAGCAAGGAGTTTCTGCAGCGCTTGGCGAAACAGAAGCTGAGCGGCTTCTTCCTCAGCGCGGACCGCCCCTACGACCAGGCGGAGATAAAGGCGATGCTGGAGCAGGGGGATCTGACCTTCGACAGCCTCAAGATCCTCAACACCAACCTGTTTGGCGTGCGCGACCTGAACGTTTCCATTGCCCCGGGCCAAAACCGCATCGCCCTGGACCATCTCCTGGAGTCGATAAAAGAGGCGGCGGTGCGGGGCAAGCCGGCGCCGGGAGACCAGCCGGGGAAGCCCCCCGTGACGCAGGAATTCAAGTGGGGAGAGTGATGTCGAAGCTAGACATAGGGCGATATCGACTATTCAATTAAGAGCGTCGTGTTATATTCAATCGTGAACAGATTGCTCGACGCGAACAAAATGAAACCTGGAGGTAGCGCATGAAAAGATTTTTGAGGTGGCTGCTCACAACCGCATGCTTTCTTCTTGCTGCGTGTGCGGTGATTACGGTGAACGTGTACTTTCCTGAGAAAGCTGCCAAGGAAGCCTACAAGTCTCTCGACGAGATGCTTCTGAAATCCGGGGACAACAAGCCGGCACCAGGCGAGACAGTGCCGCCTGCCATGGCACCTGGCGATCCGCAGGCAAAACCGCAGAGCCGCTTCTTCGACGAGGTCCCGGCGTTCTCCCTACTCCCCGCCGCACACGCCGCCGACAACGAAGCCGAGCAGCTGGCAATCGAGCTTTCCAGCATGCCGGAAGTCCTGAAGGCCTACGACGATATGAGCCGGCGGCTGCCGAGACTGAACGAGCTCTTTGGCGGCGGCGCCGTGGGCCTCACCAACCAGGGACTCGTTACGGTGCGGGAAAAAACGAAGGTAACTGCACAGGACGAAGCTATGATAACGGCGGAAAACCAGGACCGCAAAACGGTGGTTATGAGCATGGCAAAGGCGATCCTGAAGCTCAACAAGCAAAAGGAAAGCAAGGCGGCAATGGACCAGGTGCTGCCCAAGGCGGCGACCACCTATGCGGATACCAAGCGCGAAGCGGCGCAACGCGGCTGGTGGATGCAGCTCCAGAACGGGCGCTGGGTCCAGAAATAAACCTGGATCTGCGGGTTGAAAGAGTATCGGGACAGCTCGGAAGGGGTCGGTGTTCTTTATTTGAAAGGGGTGTGCAAAAATTTGACACCTGTTGAAAAGTTGCAATCCTCTATAAAACGGTAATTTATAGCGGTCCTTATGAGTCGACAGTTCATTTCTTGCAACGGTCCGTTGGGCGGAGCTCGGAGTGCGGGCTATCGGGAACCTTTATAGGTAAGCAGGTTACGGTTTTTTTTGGGTATTCTGCGCCGTTGGCACTGCTCTTGTATTAACTCAATCATCTGTTCGAAAGGGTCGACGGTTGGACAGGCGGGTTCTCCAAGAACGAGGCAAGGGCATGGGACGAGCAACGGTGGTCACGCTAAGCGAATATAAGGCAGAGCGCCTGATGCGGACCGCGTCGGCAGCCAAGCCCGGCGCTTCGAAGGCTCTCCCCGATGCGAACCATCTCCGGGAACTGCTCGACAGAAACATCAGCCTTCAGGTCTGGAGAAAAGGGATCTAGGCAGCAACACAAAAACCAACTTACTTTGCGCCGTGATGGGGTTCTCCTTTCGTCTCGGCGCTTTTTTTGTCTTATACGCGCCTGCTGCTGACCATCTGATGCTTCAGGGAAGCATGTACTTCAGGTCCGAGACGTTGGTCGGGTAACTCCAGAGCATCTGTTTCAGATCATGGGCCGAAAGCCCGAACTTGATGGCCATGGCAAAGACGTTGATGGTCTCGTCGGCATTGTGGCCGAAGAGGTGCGCCCCCAGAATCCTCCCGCTGTCCTGCTCGATCAATATCTTGTAGAAGGCGTGCCGCTGGCCGATCTGCCGCGAGGAAGGCCAGTCATTCATGGCGCCGCGGCTGATCCGGAACCGTGCTCCCGACTTAGCGGCCTGCTCCTCGGTCATGCCGACCCCGGCAAGCGGCGGTTGCGCGAATACCACGCTCGGGACCCCGTGGTAGTCCGGGCGGGCAACCTTCCCCTTGACGATGTTTTCCGCGACAACAACCCCCTCCATCTCGGCGACCGTCGACAGCTGGAACGGCGAATCGCAGGCGTCGCCGATGGCCCAGACGCGCGGGTTGCTGACACTTTGGAGGAATTCGTTTACGGCCACCCCGTACCTGTTGCGGGTGACCTGTCCGGCCTCCAGGTTCAGGTGGTCCAGATCGGCAACGCGTCCGGTGGTATTTACGATCAGTTCGGAGGGGAAGGGTTCGGCGCAGCCGGTCCTGCCGTAAGTGATGAAGGCGCCTCGGTTCATTTCGGCCATGGAGGCGGTGGTTCCGGTGACTATGGTGATGCCGAGGGACTTGGCCGATTCGTTCAGGCGGCGGACCACCTCGGCGTCGAAGCGCTTCAGGATGCGCTCGCCACGCTGCAGGATGGTGACCGCTGCACCCGCCGCGCGCGCCACGTGGGCCAACGACAGCGCAAGGCAGCCGCCGCCGATGAACAGGACGCGTCGCGGCAGTACCGGGAGTTCCAGGAAATCATCCGTGCTATGCACCAGTTCCGCACCGGGAAACTCCAGCCGCGCAGGGTGCGCCCCGGTCGCAATCACCACTGCCTGAGCCCGGACCGCGGTCTCCCCGTCGATCGCCACCTCATCGGGTGAGACGAAACGGGCGGTGCCGTAAAAGGGCTCGATTCCCGCTTTTCTGAATTCCTCCTCGGTGCGCGCCGGTACCGCGTCCGTGCAAGCCGTCTTGGAGCGCATCAGTGCCGGCCAGTCGATGCGGGAAGCAGGATGGATGCCGATTCCCGACATCTGCTGGGAGAGCTGGGCCACCTGGGCAGCCTTAACCAGGTATTTTTCCGGTTGGCTACCTCGCATGCCGCCGGTTCCGCCGTAGCTCCTGCTGTCGACCACCGCCACCTGCCGGCCCGCCTTTCGGCATTCCAGTGCCAGCGTGCAACCTGCGCTACCCGTCCCTATCACAAGTACATCGACCTTGTGTTCCATGGCATACTCCCGGGGGATGTCTTCGCCTTCAGGCCAGGCGCAACCGTGCCAGTGAGGCCCTGGCGCCCGAGCCGCTGATGTCGGGATTGATCTCCAGTTCCAGAGCCGTTACCTCCGTGAGGTTCACCGTGTACTCTTCCCGTTCGCTGATGGTTCCCGGAGGGTTGAAGTTATACTGCTGCCGGATCAGTTCCCGGTAGCTCCGACCCTGATCCCGGGACCAGCGCAGTACCAACTCCTGCGTGCGTGGCCGCTCCTGCTCCTCGATCACCAGGAAGATCCGCCTGATGCTTAGCGGCTGGTCAAAAAGCAGGCGAATGACCTGCAGTCCCGGCTCCGCCGCACGCCATCCCGCCCCCCCGTCCGGCTGCAGCGCCGACTCTATGGGATGCGAGGGGGCCTCCGAGCTGATCTCCACCTGGGCCAGGTTGCCCAGGTTCAACCAATCCTTCTCGATATCGAGGCCGATGTGGGTCTCCCGTGGAACTATGTTTTTGCGCATTTAGCTCTCCTTTGATTACTACAAATGCCCTCTCTCGGTGAAGCTGTAGAAGGCGCCGTCGCCTATGATGATGTGGTCCAGCACCTTGATCCCCATCAGTTCGCCGGCCTCGCTGAGCCGGCGCGTGACCTCGAGGTCCTCGGGGCTCGGGGTCGGGTCGCCGGTCGGGTGGTTGTGCAGCAGGATCATGGCCGCGGCCGACTCGCGTACCGCCACATTGAAGACCTCGCGCGGATGGACGATGCTCTGGTTCAGGGAGCCCTCGGAGATCTGCACGCGCTTGATGATCCGGTTCTTCCCGTCCAGAAGCAGCGCCATGAAGTACTCCTTGCGGCGGTCTCTGAATTCGAAGTTGAGATGCTCGAAAACCTGGGAGGCGGAGGTGAAGCGGGTAAATGATTCTATCGGCCTATCCTGACCCTTGATGCGACCGGCGAGCTCGAGCGCCGCCTTGAGACTGGTCGCCTTTGCCGGACCTATGCCCTTGACTCGCTGCATCTCGGCGCAGGAGGCGTCCGCCAGGGAGCGCAGCGCCTGAAACTCCACCAGCAGCTCCCGTCCCAGATCGAGCGCGCTGCGGCCGCTGGCCGCGTCCCCGCTTCCCAGGATAAGGGCAAGGAGCTCCGCGTCACTCAGGGCCGAGGCACCGATCTGCAGGAGTTTCTCCCTGGGACGCTCCCCCTCGGGCCAATTCTTGATTCCGCCGCTCATGGACAGATCCCTCCCGTGTCTGATCCACCCCCCGGAAAAGCAAAGGTAAATCATACCTCAGGAAAGAAGGTTTGCCAGGGAGCTGCCTAGAACCCGAAAAATACCAGGGCGAGGGCGCCGAAGCCGGCGACAAGCCGGTACCACACGAAGGGATACAGGGAGTCGCGCTGCACCAGCTTCAAGAGCAGTGCCACGCTCAGGAATCCGAAAAAGGCGGAGGTGGTGATGCCGATCAGCAGGGGAAGCCCTTCACCGGCAGGGATGCCGGTTCTCAGCAGTTCTCCCACTTTCAGGATTGCGGCTCCGGCCACGATGGGAAGGGAAATGAGGAAGGAGAAACGGGCGGCGGACTCCCGGTGAAAGCCGAGCAGCAGCGCCGCGGTGATGGTGATGCCCGAGCGCGACACTCCCGGGAGCAGGGCCAGGCACTGGAACAGGCCGATGATGACGGCGTACTTCAGGGTGATCTTGTCCACCCTCCATCTCTTGGCGCCGGTGGTGTCGGCGAAGGCGAGCAGCAGCCCGAAAAAGATCAGCAGGGAGGCTATGATCGCCGGGCTCTTGCGGAAGATCTCCTCGATCGGGCCTTCCAGGGTCTTTCCGGCCACGGCGGCCGGTATGGTCGCGGCGATGATGTAGAAGGGAAGCCGCTTGGCGGGGGTGTTGATGCCGCTTCGGCAGGCGCTGAAGAAATTGCCGATCAGCTCGATGATGTCGCGCCAGAAGTAGAGCGAGATGGCCAGGAAGGTTCCGACATGTAGGGCGACGTCGAAGGTGAGCCCCGATTCGGGCCATTTCAGGAATTTCGGTATCAGTATCAGATGAGCCGAGCTGCTGATGGGAAGGACCTCGGTGAGGCCCTGGACCGTGCCCAGCACCGCTGCGTGCATTGCGTCCATGCGGATAAACTCCTGTCCTGCTGCAAAATTTCCCGGAGGATAAGGGATGCGGCCCGATAAATCAAGGGCGAAACGGGACACCTCATGAGAGAGTGAAAATTACTTATTTCATGCTTTAATGTTTGTGCCGTTTGTGTTACATCTCTACAGTTTTGTAACACATGGCCAGAGGCCGCCACCTTGGAGGAATAAAAAATGTTTGGATTGATTCCGAAGGATGAGAAATTTTTCGCCATGTTCAGGGAGATGTCGCACAACATCGTGGAGGGGGCTCTACTTCTGAAAGACATGCTGGACAATTTCGACGATCCGGTCGCCAGCCAGCGCAAGATAAAGGACGTGGAACACAAGGGCGACACCATCACCCACGACATCATCAGGAAGTTGAACAAGAGCTTCATCACCCCCTTCGACCGGGAGGACATCTACGCGCTTTCCTCGGCCCTGGACGACATCCTGGACCTGATCGACGCCTGCGCGCAGCGGGTGGTGATGTACAACGTGGAAAAGCCGACCCCGGAGTCGAAGGAACTCGCCTTCCTGATCCTCAAGTCGTGTCAGACCATCGACAAGACGGTAGCCGTGCTGGGCGGCAAGCTGGAGCCGATCAGCGCCTACTGCATCGAGGTGAACGCCCTGGAAAACGAGGCGGACCGCGTCTGCCGCGAGGCGATCAGCCGGCTCTTCGACGAGGAAAAGGACCCGATCCAGCTCATCAAGTGGAAGGAGATCTACGAGACCCTGGAGACCGCGACCGACAAATGTGAAGACGCCGCGAACATCCTGGAAAGCGTGGTGGTAAAAAATGCCTGAACCGACACTCGTTCTACTTGTCGCCGTGATCGTCGCGGCACTCGCGTTCGACTACATCAACGGGTTTCACGATACTGCAAACGCCATAGCCACCTGTGTTTCCACCCGCGCCCTCTCGGTCAGGAGCGCCATCATCATGGCGGCCGGGCTCAACTTCGTGGGGGCGATGGTCTCCACCAAGGTCGCGGCGACTATCGGCAAGGGGATCGTCGATGCCAGCGAGATCACCCAGATGGTCGTGCTCGCCGGCGTGATCGGGGCCATCTTCTGGAACCTGGTCACCTGGTATTACGGGCTTCCCTCCTCCTCTTCCCACGCCATCATCGGCGGGCTGGTGGGGTCGGTAGTGGCGCACGCGGGGACCGCTGCCCTGCACTGGGCCGGACTGAAGAAGATCATCATGGTGCTGCTGCTCTCGCCGGTTATCGGTGCCCTGTTCGGCTTCATCTTCATGGTCGGGATGATGTGGGCCTTCAGAAACAAGGCGCCTTACGCCCTGAACAAGAATTTCCGCAAGCTGCAGATCGTCTCGGCAGCAGTGATGGCCTTTTCCCACGGTACCGCAGACGCGCAGAAGTCGATGGGGGTGATCACCATGGCACTGGTGAGCTACGGGACCCTTGCCACCTTCGAGGTGCCGACCTGGGTGAAGGTGTCCTGCGCCGTTGCCATGGCGCTGGGGACCGCGGCGGGAGGATGGAGGATCATCAAGACCGTCGGGCACGACTTCGTCAAGCTGCAGCCGGTGCACGGGTTCTGCGTGGAGACCGCCTCGGCAGGGGTCATTCTCGGCGCCTCGGCCATGGGGCTTCCCACCAGCACCACCCACGTCATCACCTCGTCCATTCTCGGGGTCGGGCTTTCCAAGAGGATGTCGGCGGTGAACTGGACCGTCGCCTACCGGATCGTCTGCGCCTGGATCATCACCATTCCGGCCTCGGCCAGCGTAGGCTTTGTGAGCTATATCGTGTTGTCGCCGTTTTTAGGGAGATAGAGGCAGGGTTTCGCAAATAAGGCAGGACCGGGGTAGATAAGGCAGGACTGGGGTAGATAAGGCAGGACTCGGCGGATAAGGCAAGGCTTGGCAGGTGACAGAAAGTGCGTCGGCAGCGGAAACGCTCTCGGCGCTTTTTTGCGGCGACCGGCAACCGCAACCGAAAATTGACAACCGAAAACTGGTTCATTATTCCAGCTCCTCACCCACCTCCGCCATCCCCTCGTCCAGCTCGGCCTGGGCCACGTCCCGGGCCCGAAACCTCACCACCAGGTAGTAGCAGACGAAGTAGGCGAGGACGGCTGCGCAGAAGCCGAGCAGGGAGGAGCCCAGTATCAGGGGCTTGGCGTACTTCTCCAGGTTGTGCCATTCGAATCCCCCCTGCAGCGGCAGCTCGCCGGCGGGGTGGCCGCGCATAACCATGCCGAGCTTGTAACTCAGCCCGAGGATCGGGAGCACGGTGATCGGGGTGTTGATCCAGGCGCCGGTGATACAGGTGAGTTTGTTGAGCCTGAACAGGAAGGCGGCAGCGACTGCCAGCGGGGTGTGGATTCCGAAGAAAGGGGTGAAGCTAATGAAGACGCCGACCGCGAAACCTGCGGCGATATGCCCGGGATGGCTGTCAAGCGAGAGGATGGAGTAAAGTTTCTTTTTCCAGAGCTTCTTGTTCAGCAAAAGTTCACCTCAAAATGTGCCTCAGTCTAAGGTTCCACCGGTAGTTTGTCAATTGATTTAAGCCCGGCTTCTTCGCCAACAAATTTGCCATGAGTTTTGAAACGTGTTAATATCATTTGTTTTAAAAAACTATCATGATGGATGCGACGGGACATGCGCAAGGGACTGCTTAAGAAGGTAAAAAGAATAGTGGTGAAGATCGGCAGCGGCGTGCTGACCAGCGAGGAGAGCGGGATAGACCCTTCTTTTCTGGAGGGGCTCGCCGCCGATATCGCAGCCCTGCGCGCCAAGGGGACCGACGTCGTCATCGTTTCCTCCGGCGCCGTCGCCGCAGGCCGGCAGGCGCTGGGCCTTCCCGACCGGCCGAGGACGCTGCCACAGAAGCAGGCTGCCGCGGCGATAGGCCAGTCCAGGCTGATGCGTGCCTACGAGGAGGCCTTTTCCGGCTACGGCCTGAAGGTGGCCCAGATACTCCTGACCCGGGACGACCTCGCCAACCGGCGCCGCTTCCAGAACGCGCGCGGCACGCTGGACACGCTCCTTGCCTGCGGCATCATCCCGGTTATCAACGAAAACGACACGGTCGTGGTGGACGAGCTCAAGTTCGGCGACAACGACAACCTCTCCGCCCTGGTGACCAACCTGGTGGAGGCGCAGCTCCTTTTGATCATGACCGATATCGACGGGCTCTACACCGCCGATCCCCGCACCGATCCGGGTGCCACCCTGATTCACCAGGTGCGAGCCATCACCCGCGAGATGGAGCGCGGTGCCGGCGGCAGCGGGACCAGCGTCGGAACCGGCGGCATGGCGACCAAGCTCGCCGCGGCGAAGAAGGTGGTGAAGTCGGGCGTTGCCGCCATCGTGTTCGCCGGCAAGGTGAAGGGGAACCTGGCCCGGGTCATGGGGGGCGAGCTGCTCGGCACCCTGTTTCTTCCCGAGGGCGAGTCCCTGAACCGGCGCAAGCACTGGATCGCCTTCACGCTGAGGCCGGCGGGAAGCATCCACGTCGACGCCGGCGCGCGCGACGTGCTGGCAAAACACGGCAAGAGCCTGCTCCCTTCCGGAATCGCCAAGGTGGAAGGGCGCTTTGACCGAGGCGCCTGCGTGAAGGTCGTGGCCCCCGACGGCGTCGAATTCGCCCGCGGCATCGTCGACTATTCCAGCCAGGAGATAGAGCGGATCAGCCGGCGCAAGAGCAGCGAGATCGAGTTGATCCTCGGATTTCGCTACGGCGACGATGTGATACACAGGGACAACCTGGTACTGTTGTAAGGGGTTCACCCCTCCCGTCAGCCTTCGCCAAGGCTACGGCTGACAAGCCAGGGGAAGGCCAGGAATCAGTCCCTCCCCCTTCAAGGGGGAGGTCAGGAGGGGGATGGGTGCTTTTAGCGACGGCGTTCCCCATCCCCACCCCGACCCTCCCCTTGAAGGGGAGGGAGGTCCTTGCTGCTGAAGATCGCTGATCAAAAAGAAGGTTATTCATCTCCGGAGGTATCCGATGTCCGTTGCCGAAAAGATCCAGAAAATAGCAGCCGACGCCAGGCAGGCATCCTTCGCCATGGCCAGGCTTTCCTCTACCGTGAAGAACGAGCTGCTGATGGACATGGCGATGGCGCTCATCAACAACGCGCCGCACATCATCGAGGAGAACCGCAAGGACCTGGTGGCGGGGGAGAAGCGGGGCCTTTCCGCCGCGATGCTGGACCGCCTCATGCTGGACCAGGCCCGCATCAAGGGGATGGCGGACGCGATCCGCGAGGTGGCAGCGCTCCCCGATCCGGTGGGCGAGGTGACCGGCATGTGGAAGCGCCCCAACGAGCTGATGGTGGGGAAGATGCGCATCCCGCTGGGGGTGATCGGCATCATCTACGAGTCGCGCCCCAACGTCACCTCCGACGCCGCGGCGCTCTGCCTGAAAAGCGGCAACGCCGTGGTGCTGCGCGGCGGCTCGGAGGCGATCTATTCCAACGTCGCCATCGCGAGGTTCCTGAAGGAGGAACTGGCCAAGCGCGACCTCCCCGACGCGGCCGTCTCCCTGATCCCCTTCGTCGAGCGCGAGGGGGTGACGGAGATGCTGAGGCAGGAGGAGTTCATCGACGTCATCATCCCGCGCGGAGGCGAAAGCCTGATCCGCTTCGTGGTGGAGCACTCGAAGATCCCGGTCATCAAGCACTACAAGGGGGTCTGCCACATCTTCGTGGACGCCAGCGCGAACTTCGAGATGGCGCGCGAGATCATCATCAACGCCAAGACCCAGAGGCCCGGGGTCTGCAACGCCCTGGAGACGCTGCTGATCCATCGGGACATCGCGGCGACCTTCGTCCCGTTCATCTTCATCGCCCTCACCGGTCTCAATGTGGAACTGCGCGGGGACGAAACGTTCCGCCAGTTCGCGCCCAAGGCGAAGGCGGCGACCGAGGAGGACTGGCATGCGGAGTACCTCGACCTGATCCTTTCCGCCGGGGTGGTGGACGGCCTGGACGGGGCGATCGACCATATCAACCGCTACAGCTCGCTGCATACCGAGTCGATCATCACCGGCGACTACGCCAACGCGCAGCGCTTCATCCGCGAGGTGAACTCGGGGGTCGTCATGGTGAATGCCTCGACCCGCTTCTCCGACGGAAACCAGCTCGGGCTGGGCGCGGAGATCGGCATCTCCACCACCAAGCTGCACTCCTTCGGTCCGATGGGGCTCACCGACCTGACCACGACGAAGTTCATCGTCTACGGCGACGGCCAGGTGCGCCCCTGATGCGGAGCGTCAGGGAGCCGGAGGCGCAGGCAAGATGAAGATAGGGATACTGGGGGGTACCTTCAACCCGGTCCACAACGCGCATCTTCGGATTGCAGAGGAGGCGCGGGACCTCTTCGGGCTCGACAGGGTGATCTTCATCCCCGCCGCCACCCCGCCGCACAAGCCCCAGGTGGGCGAGCTCACCTTCACGCACCGCCTCGAGATGGTGCGGCTGGCGACGGCGGACAACCCCTGTTTCACGCTCTCGGACATGGAGGCGGTGCGCGGCGGCCGATCCTACTCCATCGACACCTTGCGCGCGCTCAGCCTCGAGTTCCCGCAGGACGAGCTCTACTTCATCGTAGGCGCCGACTCCTTCAACGACATCTCCACCTGGCGCGAGTACGCCTCGATTTTCACGCTCTGCAACGTGGTCTGCGTGCAGCGTCCCGGTTCCACCATCAAGAGCCTGGCAATGGCCCTCCCTGTTGCCATGGCTCATGAATTCTGCTATGATGCGGCGGCCAAACGGCTCAGCCACAGCTCCGGTCACGGGGTCTACGCGCTGGACGGGGTGCTTCTGGACATCTCCTCCAGCCATATCCGCCAGCTTGTCAGGGGCGGCCGTTCGATCAGGTATCTGGTACCGGATGCCGTCCAACAATACATCAAGGAACAGAGGTTATACACCGATGCAAGATAAGGAAGTATTGACGGCGCAAGAGCGTGCGATCAAATGTGCGGCATTCGCTCTGGACAAAAAGGCGCTTGACGTGAAGATCCTGGAGATCAAGAGAATATCGAGCATCGCCGATTACCTGGTGCTTGCCAGCGGCCGTTCGGACCGGCAGGTGCAGGCGATCGCGGAGTCGGTCAAGGTGGAAATGAAGCCGTTCGACAGGCCGATCGACATGGAAGGGGTCGAAGAGGGGCGCTGGGTGGTGATCGATTACGGCGACATCATCGTCCATATCTTCCAGGAGGAGGTCCGCAGGATCTACAACCTGGACGAACTCTGGGGACGGGCGCCGCAGCTGGAAATTCCCAAGGAATTCCTCTGGGAGCACAAAGAGAAGTGAGACTGAAGCTCCTTTGGGTCGGGAAAACCCAGGAGAGCTGGGTCCGGACCGGGATCGAGGAGTACGCGGGACGGGTCCGGCGCTATTGCCCCCTGGAGATCCTGGAGGCCCGCGAGGAAAAGGGTGCCCAGGCTGCCGCCATGCGGGAGCGCGAATGCGAGCGGCTTTCGAAGCTCCTCCCCAAGGGGGCCAGGCTGGTGGTCCTGGATGAGCGCGGCGAGGGGATGACCTCTCCGGAATTCGCAGGCTTCCTGTCGCGCAGCCGGGACCAGGGGATCTCCGATCTGGTTTTCGCCATCGGCGGGGCCTACGGGTTCACCGACAGCTTCCGCGGCCAGGCCTTCAAGGCGATCTCGCTCTCCCGGATGACCCTCACCCACCAGATGGTGCGGGTGTTCCTCCTGGAGCAGATCTACCGCGGCTTTACCATCATGAACGGCGAGCCGTACCACCACGAGTAATGCAATGCCAAAAGGTGAAGTCTTTTCTTCACCTTTTTTATTTCGCTAATGAGGGAGAAAGACATGCCAAAGAAGCCTCTGCTCTTGATGATCCTTGACGGCTGGGGTATCAACCCCGAACAAGAGTCCAACGCCGTGGCTCAGGCGAGGACGCCGAACATGACCCGCCTCAGCGCCGAGTACCCCGCCAGCGAGATCGACGGCTCCGGGCTCTCCGTAGGGCTGCCCGCCGGGCAGATGGGGAACTCCGAGGTGGGGCACACCAACATCGGGGCGGGACGCGTGGTATACCAGGACCTGACCCGGATCAGCAAGTCGATCCAGGACGGCGACTTTTTCGAGAACCCGGCCCTGGTGGAGTGCATGCAGAAGGCCAAGGCGGGAAGCGGCAGGCTGCATCTGTCAGGGCTCCTCTCCGACGGCGGCGTGCACTCCCACGACACCCATCTCTATGCCCTGGTCGAGATGGCAAAGCGGCAGGGGGTCCCCGAGGTTTACATCCACTGCCTGCTGGACGGCCGCGACACGCCCCCGCAAAGCGGTGCCGAATACCTGGAGCGGCTCGAAGCTGAGCTCGGGAGGATAGGACTGGGCAAGATCGCCACCGTGATCGGGCGCTACTACGCCATGGACCGGGACAACCGGTGGGACCGGGTCGAGAAGGCCTACAGCGCCATGGTCTCCGGCGAGGGTAACCGGTACGGCTCGGCAGAGGAGGCGATCCGGGCGAGCTACCGGGAGGGGGTGCACGACGAGTTCGTGCTCCCAAGCGTCATCGTCGAGGGAGCTGACCCTGTCGGAAAATTGACCGACGGCGATGCCTTCATCTTCTTCAACTTCCGCTCCGACCGCGCCCGCGAGATCACCCGCAGCTTCACCGACCCATCCTTCGACGGTTTCCGGAGGGAGGTTTGGCCGCGTCTTTGCTCGTATGTCTGCATGACCAGTTACGACGAGACCTTCGGGCTTGCGGTCGCCTTCGGGACCGACGACCTCAAGAACATTTTCCCCGAGGTGATCGGCAACGCCGGGCTCACCCAGCTGAGGATCGCCGAGACCGAGAAATACGCCCACGTCACCTTCTTCTTCAACGGCGGCAGGGAGACCCCCTTTCCGGGAGAGGACCGTGCCCTGATAGCCTCGCCCAAAGAGGTGGCCACCTACGACCAGAAGCCCGAGATGAGCGCCTATCTGGTCACCGATGAGCTCATGAAGAGGCTCGACGAGGACAAGTACGACGTGATCATCCTCAATTTCGCCAACGCCGACATGGTCGGGCATACCGGCATTCTGCAGGCGGCGGTGCGGGCGGTCGAGGTGGTCGACGAGTGCGTCGGAAAGCTGGTCGACAAAGTGCGGCAAAAGGGGGGCATCGCCCTGATCACGGCCGACCACGGCAACGCCGAGATCATGTCCGATGGCCACGGGGGGCCGCACACCGCGCACACCTGCGACATGGCGCCCGTGGTGCTGGTGGACGATTCCCGCAAAGGGGCGAAGCTGCGCAAAGGGGTGCTGGCCGACCTGGCGCCCACCATGCTGGAGCTGTTGGGCCTCCCGCAGCCGCCGGAGATGACAGGGAAAACATTGCTGGTAAGGTGATGGGAGTAAAGGTCCCATTGATTTGAAGTTCCTTTGCTTTGAAGTCCCCCTTTGGCAAAGGGGGATTTAGGGGGATTTTGCCTTCAGCTGGCGGAGGCAGTCAAGTCCCCCCTCTCCCTAGCCCTCTCCCACAAGGGGAGAGGGGACTTTAGCTTGCAGGAGAGGGAATCATAGCTTCAAAAGAGGGACTTTGGCCCCGACTTTGGCCCCCAAGAATAGAGAGGGGGTTCAAGCCCCCCTCCCTTTATGGGAGGGGCTGGGGGAGGGCAGCTGCTACCGGCACCAACCAACTATAGCTTGAGGAGAGACGGATGAAGATTGTCGCAATTAACGGAAGTCCCCGCGGCATGGGGGGGACAACGGGGAGACTGTTGGAGGAAGTACTGGCGGGAGCGGCCGAGTCGGGCGCCGAGGTGGAGATCGTCTCGCTTTCCGAGACCCCGATCAAGCCGTGCGTCGCCTGCGACGCCTGCCACAGGGTCGGAATCTGCTCGATCAAGGACGAGTACGAGACCATCAAGGACAAGCTTGTTGCCGCAGACGCGTTCGTTTTCGCCAGCCCTAACTACATTTTCAGCGTCACCGCCCAGATGAAGTGTTTCTTCGACCGTTGCAACGGGCTCGCCCACCGTACGGCACTGGAGGGGAAATACGCGGTAGTAGTGGAAACCTCCGGCGGCGGAGGCGACGAAGAGGTGCTGACCTACATGCAGCGCATCGTGAACTCCGTCGGCGCTCAGTGCGTGGGCAGCATCGGCTCTCCCGGCGCAGGTCCCCGCATGTTCCCCGATCAGGAGGCTCTGTTCGAAAAGGCCCGCGCGCTCGGCAGGGAGCTTTGCCTCTGCGTCGGCGAAAAGCGCGCCTTCCCGGAGCAGGATGGCGGCCGCCTCGCGTTCAGGGCGCGGATGCAGTACCTCGTCTCAATGATGGGAGAGTATTGGCCCTACGAGCGGGAGTTCTGGGCCAACCGCTGAGCCTTGACGAGCCCGTTTCCCCAATAACCATATTCCCTCTTCCGGAGGGCGAGGGGAGTGTTCAAGGGAGTGGTAGGGTGGGCCGTGCCCACCAACACCCGAAACCTGATGGTGGGCATGGGCCCACCTTATATGCTACATGTTTACAGACAATAGCTTGATCCCACGCGCAAATTGTCCCCTCCCCCGGAGGGGGAGGGCTAGGGAGGGGGAACCGGGCCATTCTTCGCAGAAGCCGCTGTCTTCCCCCCTCCCGACCTCCCCCCTCCGGGTGGAGGAGAGTGAGCAGGCGCCTACGAAGATGAACCTTCGTCGACAAAGGGCTGCAGAGCAGCGTGGGGTGCTAATCAGGTAAGTTACCGGGAGCGTGTTGAGAGCTGAGAATGAAATAGGGATGGCTGAATTTCTGCGCTAATTTTGGAACAAGACTAATTGCAAAACGGTCATTACCGGTACGGGAGAAAAGCATGACAACTGAAGAGCTGAACGACTGGGCCTATGCCCTGAAATGCGAGAAGGCGGTAGAAGGTCTGAAGAAGAACGGGTTCGACGCTGTTTTCTGCCACAGCGGCGAAGAGGTCTTTCACTATATTGTCAATGAGGCTGCTACGGCCAAAACCATCGGATTCGGCGGCTCGCTGTCAATCGCGGACCTGAAGCTCATCGACAAGCTGAAGGGTATGGGGAAGGAGATCCTGAACCACAGCGCGCCGGATCTAAGCCCCGAGGAGAGGCTCGCCATCACCAGGCGCCAGCTGACCTGCGACCTCTTTCTCGCGGCAAGCAACGCGGTCACCCTGTCGGGGGCGCTGGTGAACATCGACGGCAACGGCAACCGCGCTGCCGCCATGTTTTTCGGCCCGCAGAAGGTGATCGTCGTGGTCGGCAGGAACAAGCTGGTTGACGGAAGCGTGGAGGATGCGGTGCGCAGGGTGAAGAGCTTTGCCTCCCCTCCGAACGCCAAGCGGCTGGGCCTTGCCACTCCCTGCGCCACGACCGGCTTCTGCTCGGACTGCGACTCGCCGCAGCGGATCTGCCGGGTGACCACCGTCATCGAAAAAAAGCCGCGCAATACCGATATCCGGGTGCTTGTGGTTAATGAAGAAATGGGGCTGTAAATGGGATTGTGGGGGCGGATGATATTCGCCCCCACAGGTTTGAAATCGTGGGTTCATCTTGATTGGAGGGAGCATGCCTTTTCGCGCCCTGCTGGATCTGCTTTTCCCGCCGCTTTGCCACGTCTGCAAGGCCTTCATCCCGAAAGCCGGCGAGCTCCTGATCTGCGCCGGCTGCCTGAACAAGATCCCCTTCCTCGTTTCCCCGCTCTGCACCGTCTGCGGCGCGCCCTTCGCCACCCAAGCCGGGGCTGATCACACCTGCGGCGCCTGCGTCATCCATCGCCCCTTTCACATCTGCCGCTCGGCAACTCTCTTGGACGGACCCGTCCAGGACCTGATCCACCGGTTCAAGTACGGAAGCCGCGTGCACCTCTGCCAACCGCTGGGAGTATTGACCGCAGCCAGTCTGGCGCCCTTTTGCAGCGCCGCTGCGCCTGATCTGATCATTCCGGTGCCGCTGCACCGTAGGAGGCTGAGGCAGCGCGGTTACAACCAGTCACAGCTGATCGGGGCGGTTCTGGAAAAAAAGTGGGGGGTGCCGATGGAGATAGCGAACCTGCGCCGGGTCCGCTGGACTGAGCCGCAGACTACCTTGGATGCTAGGGACCGGGTGAGCAACGTGAGCGGGGCCTTTGCCGTGCGGGATCCGAAACGGCTGGAGGGGAAGAGGGTGCTGCTGGTTGATGATGTGCTGACTACCGGGAGCACCATGCGGGCCTGCGTCGAAGCCTTGCGCGAGGCGAAGGTGGCGGCGCTCTTCGCGGTGACCGTAGCCCGCGGCGTGCAGCAGTAGGATCTTTTGGATCAAAAAATCCCCCCTTGAAAAAGGGGGATTTAGGGGGATTTGTCTTTGGTTGGCCTGAAACCCCAAATCCCCCCCGACCCCCCTTTTTCAAAGGGGGGAGGTAGTCAGAAGGTCCCCTCCACCGGAGGGGTAACTACCCCTGCGGTCCGAAGAACTTCTCCATCTCGTCGCAGAGCATCTCCTCCACTCCCTTCACGACCTTCACGCCGTGCAGCGCGGTCAGGAACACCTTGCCGTAGTTCTTGGTCAGCACCCTGGAATCCAGGATCAGCACCGCGCCCCGGTCCTCCTTGCTCCTGATCAGTCTCCCGAACCCCTGCTTGAACTTGATAACCGCCTGGGGAACGGTGTAGGTCATGAACGGGTCGCCCCCCATGGCGGTTATATGCTCGCTCCTCGCCTCAAGGATCGGCTCGGTCGGAACCCGGAAGGGAAGCCTGGTGATCACCACCAGCTCCAGCCCTTTTCCCTGCACGTCGACACCTTCCCAGAAGGAATCGGTGCCGAACAGGACCGGATTATGGGCGGTTCTGAACTTGGAGAGGAGCATGTGGCGGTTGGTCTCACCCTGGCGCATCGGTGTCAGCCCCGCGGCCTTGAGAGGCCCGTCCAGCCGGTTGCTGACCCGGGTCAGCAGGTCGTAGGAGGTGAACAGCACGAAGGCCCGCCCTTGCGAGATCTTCAGGGCCTTCAGCAGGTGGCTGCAAAGGCGCGCCTCGAAGAGCGGCGAGGTCGGCTCGGGCATGTCGGACGGCACCCCGACGAAGGCCTGCTTGGCGTAGTCGAATGGGGACGGCAGCAAAAGCTCGCTAACCCGCTCCTTGGCCAGGAGCTCGACCCCGGTCCGCCTCTTCAGGAAATCGAACTTCTCTCCCACGGCGAGCGTCGCCGAGGTGATGACGACGGTCTTGAAGCGGTCCAGGATCGCCTTCTTGATCGATTCGGCGACCTCGAGCGGCGAGGAGCAGAGCTTCACCATCGGCCCCTTCCTGAGCTCGAACCAGCGGCAGAACCCCTCCTCGCGGGAGGTGAAGAACTGCAGCGCCTCGACCACCGATTCGATCCGCCCCTTTACCCCCCTCAGGTCGGTGAGCGGGCCGGAGAGCCGCTCCAGCACCTTGTCCGAAAGCTTGTCGCACCCCTTGAGGAAGGCCTGTATGGTGCCGGCGTAATCGGCCAGCTCCTTGCTCATCTGCTCGACCTGCAACAGGACCTGGGGCCAGAGCGGCGAGGCGTAGACCGCAGGCGTAACCCTCAGCTTCTGATCGGCCCCCGCCTTATGAAGCTTCTGGAACAGCGCCTCCCCGAGGGCGTCCATCCCCCGCGTCACCGCATCCAGGACCGCGACCCGCTTCGGGATCAGCCTCCCCTCGAGCACCTCGGCGATCTCCAGGTAGAGATCGTCCTGGGCCGCGGGGACCGCGGCGGAGAGCTGGGTGGACAACTGGGGCAGGATGCCCCGGTGCGCCTTGCGCGGGTGCTGCAGCTTGCCCAGAAGCTTGACCAGCGCCAGGCGGGAGACCTGGCTGGAGAGGAAGTTGGTGGCAACGTCCTCCAGGTGGTGTCCCTCGTCGAAGATGAGCCGGGTGAAGGGGGGCAAGATGGCGGTGGCGTCGTAGCCGGTCTCCTGGCGCACCGAGAGGTCGGCCAGAAGCAGGGCGTGGTTCACCACCAGGACGTCGGCGCCGGCCGCCTCGCGCCGCGCCTTGTAGAAGAAGCAGCGCGGATAGTCGGGGCACTTGACGCGACCGCACTGGTCCGACTCGCAGCAGAGCTCCTCCCAGACCTCGTCTTTGGGGATGAAGGAGAGGTCGCTGCGGCAGCCGTCATCGGTCTTCTTGCTCCAGGCGACGATCGCGTCCAGCTCCTGCGCGGTGTCGTCCTTGAAGAGCGAGGCGTCGGCGGCGTTCACCTGCAGCTTGCGCAGGCAGAGGTAGTTGCCTCTCCCCTTCACCAGGACGGCCCGGAATTTTATCTCCAGGTGCTTCATCAGGAAGGGGATGTCCTTTTGGACCAGCTGCTCCTGGAGATTTATGGTGTTGGTCGAGATGACCACCCGCTCCTTGTTCCTGACGGCCCAGAGCACGGCGGGGAGGAGATAGGCGAGCGACTTGCCGGTGCCCGTTCCCGCCTCGACCACGGCCACCCGCTCCTCGTTGAAGGCCTCCGCCAAGGAGAGCGCCATCCTGGTCTGTTCCGGGCGATGCTCGTACCCCGGCAGGGCCTGTGACAGCACGCCGTCCGGGGCGTAGAAGCGCTCGATCTCCGGGTAGGAGAGCCGCTCCACCGTCTTGCGGGCGAAGGGGGCCACCGCCTGGTAGCAGCGCTCGGCCTGATTGTCGACGATATAGAATCCGACCCCCTGGTTGCCAAGTAGCGAGGCAATTTCAAGGTCGGCATTTGAGGGGGTGAGAACACCGGAGGGGTGATTGTGGATCACCACGTCGCCGAAGGAGGTGGCGATCATGATGGCGGCCACCGCGTCCCGGTTGCCGCGGGCCAGCGGTTCCACCTCTACGACGAGGCGCTGCTCGTCGGTGCGTCCCAGGAAGAAGACCTCGTTCCCTTCGGCGTCGCTTATAGCGGCTCTTAGCTGCTGAACAGCGTGTTCTGAAAAATATTTTTGCATGGCTTTTGAAGATACAGGCTTTGGCTGGGGGGCGCAACTGAAAAGGGGGCTGACAGGTCCCAGTTTGGCACGGAGATGGGGGCTTGAACTTTTTAAGGGCAGGGGCATTCGACAGGCACGCCCTTGCAACTTCACCCTCAGCAACTAAAATAATCACCTGAAATCCGCTAAACCTGTGCCGGACATGGCGTGGCTAGCCGGGCCAATCCGCAGGAATCGCGGGGGGGGGGAAACCGTGGACAGCGAACAAGAGGAAAACCACTGGGTCAAGGAAGTGACCCTGATGGTGCAGGAGATGATGATGAACCACTTCCGCTACCAGGAGCAGAATAATCCGGCGAGTTCCCGGCTCGCCCTGGCACAGGCAGTGCTTCTGAACCAAATGCTCGGGATGCTCATGCAAAGCGATGAATGGTCCGGTTTCAAGGAGACCGTCTATGACTACATAGATTCGGAAACGGAAAGATACCGCGAGGCCCGGGAGGCCGGTGACCGCGACTTAGCCACCATCATGCTGGCGCGGGTCCGCTGCGCAAAAACGCTGGCACGGCGCCTCGAAAATCCCCTGCGCCAGCTTCTGCTCGCCAGCACCCCGCAGGGCGACACAAAACCGTTGGAAACCCGGAGTGAGGGGCCCTATGCCGAACTGATCAAAAAAGGGGAATTGGGACGTGATGAACTGATGGCATTTGAGATAGGCAATCCAAAAGGTTTGGTGACTCAGCACCGGCTCATCGCCCATGAACTCAAAATAATTACCAAGGAGACGGCAGACAACCTGGAGCGGGTCCAGTCGCTGGGCGCAGCCGCGAAGATCTGCCTGGTCTCGGGGCGGGCCCAGAGCTGCAGGTACTTCATGAAGAACTGGCTCAGACTCGACAACGGGGCCCTGTTCAAAGATTTTCTGCGCGAGTTTATCGAGGAGGCGGAGTTATACTATCGGCTGGCGCAAGAAAACGATGACCGTGAGGCCGCCTTAGCCATCCTGGGTCGCATCGGCACCGCGCGGACCCTGCTCAGGCGTCTAGCCGACCCCATCCGCAACAGAGGGTTCTTGAGCAGGATCACAGCGTCCGTCACCCTGCACTGACCTAGTGGAGGAGATTGGCAGGTGAGACGTCTATGGTCCTCCCCTCTCCCTAATGAGTTGTCCGTCTTCAGGCAAATGATGGTCACCTTTCGATGAGAGGCAGGTAGGCTTTACTTCGGGACCCACCTTTCAACAGGCGGAGGAGGCGACCCCATAAGTACAGTACTGGAAATGGACAGGAGAGGTACAAGAGAAGACCCTCGGCGTTTTTCTTGGGAAGGTCATAGATCCAATTGGGAAGGCCATGGGTCCACTTTTGACTGGCTTACAAAGAAGAACGGCCTGCATCGGTCAACTTTTGATAACCTTGCCAAGTTGACGAAGCACCCATCATTTTTCACCGGATTCGGACCATTTGGTCGCGTATCGGATTCGCGAATGGATCCACGCCCACTTTTCTCCTTTCGATCCCCTTAAACGGCTCATTTTGGAGCACCGTTCTCCTCGGGGCGTCCGTCGACTGCTGATGTGCCCGTTTACCCGGCAGATCTGCGGGGTATTCGTCAACTTTGGATGGCCTTCACAAGTAGATCTATGGGGATCAAAAGTAGATCTATGATATCAAAAGTGGAAGTATGGGTATCAAAAGTACATCCCTGGGTTTCACGAGTTGATCTATGGGTATCAAGAGAAGATCTGCTTCCATACCTCAACTCGGGGAAGGTCTCCCCGAATTGAAGTATGCTTTTGGATCATAAAGTCACGCATATGGGTCAGGCCGGGATGGCCCACACAAGTCGAGGTAAGGGTTTCACGAGTAGATTTGCACCTATAGGTAGACTGATTCACAAGTGGAGGGGTGAGAAAAGGTCGCCCCGGTACCTGAGCCAGATAAAGCCGGACTCCCCGGGGCAAGATCTCGCAGGGTTCATGCTCTTGGGCTGGTCGACTTTTTGTTAAAGTTAAATCCATGAATGGTGAATGGTTTGTTTGCTGTCATTTCTCATGCAGGTTGTACGACAGTGTTTTTTTTCTTGGCGCTGGATTTGCGCACGATGAAACCGGCCAGGATCAGGGCCGGGATATCGGCCTCTGTGGCAATGATCTCAAGAAAGCGAACAATCTTCTTAAAGAGTTCGGTCACCTCCTTGCGGGCGAGGTTGCGCTCGGCGATGGAGGCGTGGTTACCGGTCGCGCCCCCCTCGAAGTGGTGTTGGTAATTGTCGATTCTCTCCTTTACCCTGTCCGTAGCCAACTGCTGCGGGGCGTCCTTATAGATGTCTAGTCCGCGCATCCCGCTATGGACACGGTAACAGGTACTGATGACGGTTGCGTCTTTCCCGGTTAGATCGATCGATAGTTGTATCATCAACGCGTCTCCTTTAATGGTGGAGTTCCTACCAGCCCTGGCAGTTTGGAGGATTTTAATCTACCGCCTTCTTGGTGTCAAGAGGAACACGTTTCCCCGTCACTTCCCGAACTATTTGACCGCCAAAATATCTCCTCCATTGCCTTCGGTTGTCGGGCACCGGCATTTCTGTAGAACCCGCGACCTGAGGACGAAGTCTCCTCCGAAGAGAACCCGGCGACCAATCAGGAGAAGTTCAAGGAGCCGCCCCAGCGGGAGCGCTACCTGGATGGGGTGAGGGGGACGCCCATGCGAACATGCGAAACTCATCCTCGCAGCAACTCCTGAAGACTCCAACCCCGCTTCTTTGCCAGCTCTGCACCGTTCTGCGCTGCGCGACTGGCACCTGGTTGGGATAGTTTCAGCCTTTTGCCAACTTCCGTCGACGTCAGCCCCACCTCTTTAGCCCAGTGGCACATTAGATACCTCGCCTGGACTGAAGCAGCATTCCGCCCCTCCCTCCACACCTCTGCGGGATCGATTTCCAGTAGCCCTGCAACTAATCCAGCTAGCTTCTCTACATCAACGCCATTTGCACGACACAGGCATCGGTCGTCAAAATGCTCATCGGCATCACTAAGCACCTCTTCCACAAATTCACTGTCACCAAGTATTCGTTCGTCACTCTTCAGATGCTCCCCATACCTGCGCGCCAGAATGATTTTCTCCCAACCTCCAGCACTCCGCACCAGCCCTCCTCCGGCTAGTTCCGGACGCCTGCCAGCAGCGATTCCATCGGCGACGAATGACTCGTATTTTCCCTGTGCCGCCTCTACATTCCGAACAGTAGCGATTGGAACAGAGCCGGTGCGGAGCAATAGGTGGAAATGTTGGGGATGAGAGCCCAGGCGAAGCAGGGAGTAGAGGTCTTAAGAAGGACGGAACCAAGGCGGAAGACAAAGCGGTCGCGATCGGCATGGTCCTGGAAAATCTTCCTCCGTTCGATGCTGTTTCAGTTTGCGCTGGGCAATACGTTGAACGTCCTGCGGCAGCTTCGCAGCCGCGGGGTCATGCCAACTCGATTCTTAAGGTTTTCCCTAGTGCTAGGGCTGCCCTTTCGAGCGTTTGAAGGGTAACGGAAGCGTTTGCGGGGTCAAGAAGTCTGTCTAGAGCAGTGCGGCTTGTGTGCATTCTTTCAGCCATGGCGGTTTTTGAGAGATTCGCCTGTTTCATTTCCAATTCGATTTGGTATGCGATAACGCGTTTAATGGCTGTGGCCTCTGCGTCAACTCTCAAATCTTCCTCATCAAGGAAGTCGTCGAAATTCGTGCCGATGTGCGGGTTTCTCATTTCATGCCTCTCGCGTAATTATTAAGACGCGTAATTGCTGTCTTCAGGTCGTTTTGCGGAGTCTTCTGCGATTTTTTGGTAAAGCCATGCAGCAAGATCATGTAATCGCCATCCACTGTAAAGAACACTCTCGCTATGCCATTTGCCAATCTGGTCCTCACTTCCCACAGGTCCTTCTCGATTTTCCTGATGAGGGGCATTCCCAAGGGCCAGCCGAGTTGGGCGGTCTTGACGTCCTCGCCGATTTGCCGCTTGTCATCGCGCGGCAATTCTTTCAGCCACTCCCTGACCGGCTCATTGCCGGCTTCAGAACGATAAAAGACAACCTTTAGGACAAAAGCGATGTCAGTCATGGAAGCGATTGTACCATTTATGGTGCACAGGTCAATGGATGTTTCTGCTGCGCGTCCTTTGCAAGGACGAATTCCTCCATTCTCTGACGGCGCTGGTTGAGGAAGAGGAAGGCCTGTCGGTGGCGGCAATATGACGGTGAGGGGGACAAGGTGGGCACGTAGCGGGTTTAGGTGAATGTAGCGCACAAGTTCTAACAGGTATGGGTCCGTCTGGCAAAGAATGGACTTGTACCTGTTTTGGAACAAGTGGCCGTGTCTCCTATGCCTGCGGTTAAATTCGGCAGCGTACCCGGTGAGAAGCCGCTCCATAACAGTAGCGATTGGAACAGAGCCGGTGCGGAGCAATAGGTGGAAATGTTATGTGAAGCCCAGGCGAAGCAGGGAGTAGAGGTCTTAAGAAGGACGGAACCAAGGCGGAAGACAAAGCGGTCGCGATCGGCATCGTCCTGGAAAATCTTTCTCCGTTCGATACCGCGGCATATGATGTGATGAACGGCGCCGGGGGCGTCTATGCGTGCTTGTCGAGGCATACCGAAAAGCTTGCCACATGAAAGTAATCTGGCAAGGCAGGCCAGGAATCACCTTTATATCCACTGTAATTTTAGTTGGTTTAGAAAGTTACGCGTGTTCGCATGGGCGTCCCCCTCGTTCCCCTCTCGTTCCCCTTGGGCTAAGGCGCTAAATCGAGCCCCCCCTGCACTTGACGCGGCAGGGGGGGCTTTTGAGGGTGCTGTGAGCCTTGCACTATTCATCCATAATGGCCGATTCGGCCGGGGGATCTTCTTTCGGGTCCAGGTAACCGTAGGCGTGCAGCGGACGTTTAGAGCATGCGGTTGGGAAGTTGCGATTCCCTTGCCTCGTGGGGCAAGGGAATCTTTTTTTCCTACGGTCGCGGTTCGCGTCAGAAAACTTTTATAACTACGAGCGGTGCGAACTTGTCTAGATCTGTGTGCTGATCAACGTCAACTATTATTCCCGTCCAACGACAATTATAATTCCCGTTTCGTGAGTTGTCTCGTTAAGGGGTTTTCGCTGGCAATTGCATCTCGAGTGGTCAATAGCGGTTACCTTTTTT